>Ga0075419_10000910_pt1 | contig 19074 bp, 13 predicted proteins | sample SoiMetdeltSBSDD3_FD_76900 | JGI IMG/M metagenome (GOLD analysis project Ga0075419, IMG submission 76900) | Bulk soil microbial communities from a Populus tree surrounding site in Tennessee, USA - Soil MetaG P. deltoides SBSDD3 | ecosystem: Environmental > Terrestrial > Soil > Tree plantation... | reverse complement strand
GACTTGTGGCCACGATGAGAAACGCGCGCATCACTCCTTCTTCGGCCGCCTCTTCATCCGAGCATGAACTGAAACGGAAACACCGCTGAAGTCTACGTCAGCCACGATCCAAGATGGGACACTAGGGGTTTTCACCACGGGCTGCTGTCGGGTCGACGTTCAACCCACAACAATCCCTGGCAGTATCCTCCTGTACTTCGACGCATATATGCGCTGTCTCAGTGCGCTTGTTCCTCTGAGCTCGATACTGGTGGGTGTTCTCGACGGATCGCAGCGACGACGCGGGACCTCCGAGTTCACTCAAACAGGCAACATCTCGCGCGGATCGACTTTGCGATAGCCACAGCGCGGACCCGCGATAAGATCTCGCCGGAATTCAACGCAGGAGCAGGACATGAACACGCAGCGTCTCTTGATGTGGTCGCTGATGCTAGTCGCCGCCGCGGGCTGGACGCCGAGCGTACTCGATGCGGTCGCCAATGCCGCGCCGCCGCAGTCGCTGACCGCCATCCCGCTCGTGTTCGACACCTGGGTCCCTGGACCGTGCTCGCCGAATGGCCAACCACAGGGCCACTGCCCGCCGGGAGACCTCTTTCGCGTGCGTCTCGTGTCTGTCGCCGACGGCCTGCGTAGCCCGCGCAACGTCGCATTTACGCCAGATGGCCGGATCTTGATCGCCGAGTTGGCGGGGCGCGTGCGTCTGGTACGCGGCGACGTGCTCCTGCCCGAGCCGCTTATGGGCTGGCCGGTCGCGGGTATCGAGGCCGGCGCGCTCCAAGCCGCGATCGTGCATCCTCAGTTCGCGACCAATGGCAGCGTCTATCTCTACTACGTGAAAAACCGCGCTGACAAGATGACGACGCTCGCGCTCGCGCGCGCCCGCCTCGAAGGCACAGCACTCTCGGACGTGCGGGAGATCTTCGTCGCCGATGCGTGGGTGCAGGGTGGGCCGATCGCGGGTCGCGCGGCGTTCGGGCCCGACGGCATGATCTATCTCACCGTCAACGATCACGACCCCAACAACGCGAACGAAAACGAGAGCGTGCGGATCTTCGCGCAGCACCTGGACAGCGACGTCGGCAAAGTCCTGCGCATTCGCGACGACGGCGCCATTCCGGCCGACAACCCGTTTGTCGGCCGCAGCAACGCCAATCCCCAGGTGTTCACGTACGGGCATCGCAACCTCACCGACTTCGCGTGGCATCCGACGACGGGCGAGCTCTGGGCCACTGAGATCGGACCGATGGGTGGCGATGAGATCAACATTCTGCGCCCTGGGCACAACTACGGCTGGCCGTTCGTGTCGCTCGGCAAGCTGTACAACAAGAAGGACCTCTCTCAGCAGCACTGGTATCGCGAAGGGATGGAGATGCCCTTCATGCACTGGACGCCGTCGATCAGCCCATCGACGCTGACGTGGTACACGGGCGACAAGCTTGCGCCGTGGCGCGGCCACCTGTTCGTCGGCGCATTGAACGGCCAGACACTACAGCGCGTCGCGTTCGACCAACCGGCGCCGCAGGCCGAGCGGCGGGATTCACTGTTCATGTCGCTCGGCCGACGCTGGCGGCATGTGGTGCAAGGGCCTGACGGCTATTTATACGCACTGACGGAGAAGCGCACGCTCGGCACGACGGATCCAAACGACGCAACGAGCGGCGGCGTCTATCGAATCGAGCCCGCCAACTGAGGTTGGAAACATCGGTCCCGCTCGGGGTTACAACGGAGCGGAGACGATCCGGCGTGCCTCGTGGGCGCGTTCTGTTCCACACAAGATCGAGGGGAGTTTGGGTTGCTCTCCTTGTCTCCACTGCTGGCGCTTGAGGTGGAGGTTCTCCGAACCTCCTCCCTTTCAACATCCGTCACGTCGCCGCGCCAATGGACTCAGTGATTTAAGAGAGTAGGCCTAACGGGCAAGCGCGATTTGTAGTCCATAGGCGTCCATCTGCGCGGCGTTCGTTTGTGCCACCAGCACACAAACGATCGAATTCGAACTGAGAATTTGGAGGCGCCGCCCGGATTCGAACCGGGGATGGAGGTTTTGCAGATTTAACGAGGTGGTAGTTGGTGTTGTCTCGTGCTGGTCTCTGGTCGGTCCAGCACCCCGGTTTTGCCTGGTGTTTGGGCGCTATTGGACTACGTTTGGACTACAAGACGTGTTGGGCTCCAACGCGCTGATCAAGCTCGGATTGGCTTCTCGATAGCCACAGGCGCGGACGTTCGCATTCCCGAAGGTACCTCCGCGCACCGCGAGGAATTACGCGCGAGTCCCGGGGGCGGGCATCAAACCGCCTGCATGACTTCGTATGCACTTTTCGATAGTCACAGAATGGCCAGAGGCACGTGCCTCTGAGTTCCTGGACGACAGCAACGCTGTCGCAATGGGGCCATGAGCAAGCCCGTCACACCGCCGCCGATGAAGACGATCCCAATCCGGCCCTGAACGCGTGGGCAATCGTCAGCCCCGCGCCGATCCGGGCCCTCTCATCATCAGGATCCACATTGGTCCGTTGCCGGCGTCGTAGGTCTCGAGCGGCGTCATCTTGCCAGTGGCCGAACTGACCTCGTACGTAACCAAGCGACCGGCAGTGCCTCCGCTCCCGGCAGCGGTCATGAAGCGGCCGCTGGGGTCGAGGCAGAGCGGCCTCACGTCCGGCTCGGTCGGCACGCGGTCGGCTTCGCTCAGCCTGCCCGTCGTCTGGTCGATGGCGAAGCTGGCGATGCTGTTGTGCCCGCGGGTGACGACGAACAGCAGCCTCCCGTTGGGATGGATGAGCAGTTCGGAACAGGTGACCTGACTCTTCACCGTGTAGTCGCTGGGTACCGTGGAGATGCTTTGCAGCTTCGTGAGCGTGCCCGTCGACGGATCGAGGCGATACGCGGTTGCGCTGCAGCCCTGCTCGTCCGCCGAATAGGCCAGGTTCAATGTGGGGTGAACCAGCAGATGCCTTGGCCCCTCGTTGTCTTTCAGTGACAGGAACGCCGGCGTGTTCCACGTCAATCGCCCGCTCCGCTCGTCGAAACGGAACTGGGCCACCACGTTCGGGCCACCGCTGCGGGCCACGTGCGGCACGAACACGTAACGGTTCGACGGGTCGATCTCGATGCCGTGGCACCCGTAGGGGGTGGGGAGCGATTCAACCGGCATGGACGCGACCTGGCCGCCCTCGTCGATGGCATACACACCAATCCTGCTCTGGTAAAAGAAGACCGACAACAGGTACCGCCCGGTGCGATCGGTCACGATCTGGATTGGCTCGCCTTGCAATGGGACCGTGCCGATAAGCGAGAGGCCGCCCGTTGCTGGATCGATGCGATAGCTCGACACCTGCTGGCGATCACGGCAGGCGACGTAGAGGAATCGCCTACGCGGATCGAAGACCATGGGGTCCGGGCCGCCTTCCACCCGCACCGGCTGCTGCCACGTCACCTTGCCGGAGCCCGGGTCCATCGTGAAGATGGAGACGCGGTTGTCTCGACGGACGGACACATAACCTAAGTAAGGGGCCGGCGCCGTGCCCTGGGCTGCCGTTCGAGCCCAAGCGAACGAAGGCTCCGCCGCGGATGCGAGTCCCACACCGGCTGAGGCGCTCGACGCGAGGAATTCGCGACGGGTATACATGCATGCCTCCCTTTTTCTGCCGGTCAGGTCGGTTGGCGTCGCTCTACCTGGCGATGGACACGTTGTCCAGTCTCCACCGATCGCCGTCGCCGCCGGCGGTGAAGCTGATCTTGTCGAACGGCTGATCGGACACTATGCCGAAGAAGCTGTCGTAGCCGCTGCTCGAGTAGGCGAAGATCCGGGCGAGATCGTAGTCATGCCCAAGGATGTGCAGCGTCGTGTGGTCGCCATTCTCCCGGCGGTAGGGCTGATAACTCTTCCCGTCCACCGAGAACACATCGGACGCCCACGCGAAGATTGGCGGATTGAACCGCAGCTCGAGCGCCGTGGTCTTCTGCGCGCCCGTCTCGTAGCGCAGCTCGATGCCTTCAATCTGCTCGTCGTTCTTCCCGGCAGTTGAGCCCGTGCCCGTCGTGCCGACGAAGACGCCGGTAGGGTGCTTCACCTTCGCGGTGTTGCCGGCTTGAGTGGATATCCCGCCGGTCTGCGTGAAGAAGATGCTGAAGTTGCCGACCGACGTTTCCTTCCCCTCGGGCACGTCGATGTTGACGCCGTTGAAGTCGTTGGTGAGAATTTTGCCTTTCCGCGCGCTCACCGCTGCCGTCCACTCCGCCCGGCCCACCTTGCCGCGTGAGGCGTCGTAGGGCGTTCGATTGTCGCCATCGATGAAGAGCGTCAACCGCGCCGCATGCAGCGCCGTCACCGAGAGGAGGAGGAGCACGAACAGCACCAGCACCTTGCCGCGATAACGCTTCATCAGGAGCCTCCCTGTAATCGTGTCCGGCAAGATTATAGCGTCTAGGGGTTAACGGATCGCCTGATCAACAGCTTCGGATCGGCATCCTTTCTCGGCACGAGTTTTTGAGTGCGCCCGATTTGGTTGTCGCTGCCATAGAGATTGCCGTCGGAATCGACGCTCATGGTGTGCATCTCGCGGAACCGGTCTCGCCCTTCGGCAGGCCAGAACCAGGTGTACAGTCGGTTGCCTTCCCGATCGAACTTGATGACCTTGGGCTTCCCGAGATCGGACACCCAGACATCGTTCCCGCTCGCGAGGACGTCGAGTGGCAACTCGAAACCCTTCCATGTGGCGGCCGGCGCGAAGTTCGACGTCGCGCCGGGCGATTCCCTGAACAGCTGGACCTGCCGACCATCGCGGTCCACAACGAAGACCAGGCCATCGGGTGCGGCCGTAATCCCGTGGACGCTCATGAACTGGCCTGGACCGGTTCCCTTCGTGCCGAACTCGGTCAGATACTTGCCCTGGCCATCGAGAACCACGACGCGCGTGTTCATCAGTCCGTCGGCGACCAGAACACGCCCATCGGGTAGGAACGCCACGTCCTGCGGTCTTCCGAAATGCTTGTTGTCGTTGCCGCTGACATTCTTTTCGCCGAGCGTCATCAGGAGCTTCTTTCCGTCGTTCGAGAAGACGTGGATCTGATGCGCCGACTCGTCGATCACCCACACGCGACGCTCCCGATCGTAAGGGCTGATGCGAATTCGATGCACCCCGACGTCCCGGTCCGTTCTTGCGAACAAGTGGTCCCATTGATTCCAGGTCTCGATCATCTTGCCGTTGCCGTCGACGACGAAGATGACGTTCCGATAGACCCGGCCTTCACCCTTTTGCGTGCTCATCCCGATCGAGGCCGCGTGGCCCTCGTATCCTGGAGGCACCGGGTTGGGAAGCTGGGTCGAACCCCGCTGGAGGATGAAGATGCGGTTCGGCGAGTCGGGGTGAACGCCGACGTTTCCGCCGAAGGTGAATCCCTCGTCGAACGGCTTCAACCAGCCGTCGACAGCTTCATATGGGCTTGGCCCGATCGGTCCGAGATCCTGAGACCATAACGAACCGGCGGACAGACTCACCACTGTGAGGACCGCGACGCCGAGGATGCAGTTATGCATGATTAGCAACCTTCGTGATTTGGTTCCGCAGGGTCGAACGTGAAATGCCGATAGCTGCGATTGCAGCGCTCGATGTACGCGTCGTTCGACTGGCAGGCATCGGGGCGTTCGCTGAAGGAACGCACCCAATGCATTCCCGGCGTGACTACTTCTTGACGAACTTCTGAAGACAGGTTCCCGATTTGCTCTGATCGCAGCCGCCGGTCAGCCCTCCGTACACGTTCCCCGCTTCGTCGCCTGCAAGCCCCTCAGGCCGGGTTCCTTCGATGAAGTACCTGAGCGAGCCGTCCCGGGCACTCCCGAGCCTGATTCCAGTCCGCCATCCGGGGTTCCGAATCGCGTTGCCGCCGCCTTCTGGCGCGTCTGGGGGCCCGCCAATCCTGTTGTTCGATTCGGAGTCCGATACGATGAGCGTGTCGTCCTTCAGGATCCAGATGCCGCTTGGCCGGCCGAAATGCCGCCACTCGTCGACGAAGTTCATGTTCTTGTCGAAGATCTGAACGCGATTGTTCGACCGGTCCGCAACGAAGAGCCGCCCCTGCGAATCGAACGCGAGTGCATGGATTCCCAGGAACTCGCCCGGTTTGCGACCGTGTCGGCCGAACTCCTTGATGAACTTTCCGTCTCTGGTGAACCACACGAGGCGATCACCGTCCTGCTGGATCTTCGTCGGCCTGGGCCAATGGCCGTCGCCGATGAGGATATTCCCGTCGGGCGTGGCGATGCAGGCCGATGGCTGAATGAAAGTGTCCTGACCAGCCTGGCCGACACCGGCCTTCCCGAGCGTCAACAACAGCTTGCCGTTCTGGTCGTACTTGAAGACCTGATTGCCTCTGACGCCGACGTCCGGACCATCGTTAAACGGACCGCTGTCGGCCGCCCAGAAGTTGCCATCCCGGTCCTGGCACATTCCGTGAGCCTGAGAGAAGCTCACGCCCTCGAAGCGCTTGACGATGTTGCCCGAGGAGTCGATGCGAACGATGCCCGGCACAGATCGATGCTGCAGCCAGACGCCGCCCTTGCCGTCCGGGATGATGCCGATCGCCGCGCCAGACTTGATGTCGCCGAGGCGGGGCCAGTTCTCGAGCATCCGAAATGGATTGCTCATGGCGTTGCCGGTCGGCAGAACATCGGCCGGCGGCAGATTCTGATTGCCACGCCCCTGGGCGAACAGGGTGGCCCCGGCGACGGCTATCGTCGCCCCGAGTATGAATGCGAGATGATGTGAACGCGACATGGTTTTCCTCCACATCAAAGTTTCGCTGGTTCTATTGCGCACCCGCGCCGCTCGCCTTCGACACCCTCGGCGGCAACGCGAGCATCAGCCGTACGGCAGGCGAGTCACGTGCCGGCTACAGGCGCAGTCAGGCCCTGACGCCGCACGCCGCGATCCACCGCCGCGCCACTCGGACGAGTCCCCGTCAACGGTCGATTCCTGACCAACGCTTTCTAATCCACGCTCAGGCGAGGGGGGTATTCTATAGGCCCACTCAGGTGCCGGCAACGTTTAGTCGTCCGCGCCGACGATACGTGTTCCGCTGTGTCTCGAGACCTACAGCGTCGACCAAAAAGTATTGCGCGCGGTGGCTCGATGAGTATCTACCGCTTCCATTACGCGCCAGACATCTGACAGTCCAAGGAGACCGCATGAGTTTACGGATGAATTTGGTTGGACTGCTATGCGGCCCGAAACGCGAATGTCGTACCGGTTGCGTCCGTCCGCATAGCGGTCCTGGCCGCGCGAAGCGCGGCAGGAGACACTGGCCACCAGCCGAGGGGCTCCGAGGGATATCCAAGGGCGGAGCCCCTTGGCTGGTTGGATTCGCGGTGACGCTACTCGTGACCGGTCCCTGGCTATCGGGGTCGGAGGCCCAGTCCCCGCAGCCGATCCACTCCACATACCAAGGCGGGATTGATGAACCGGTCGGTCCGACTCACTTCTGGAGGGCCGCGGCCGCCCAGACGCGCCCAACGATTACGTCGACCATCCGGGTCATCGTCCCGGACGACAACGCGGAGCTTTCATTCGAGAACGAAGTCACGAAGACGACCGGCACGATTCGCGACCTCGAGACTCCTCCGCTCGAGCCGGGCCGAGCGTATCAGTACACGTTTTCGGTGAAATGGACTCCGAACAACTACACGACGATCACGCGCAAACGCACCATTTCGTTCAAGGCCGGCGAATCGATCACCGTCGATCTGACGATTGACGCGTCGAACGATCGCGCGCAGATCCGGTACGTGCCGACGCCCGACTTCGTCGTCGACGCAATGATCAGATTGGCTCGCATCCGGAGCGATGACGTCGTGTACGAACCGGGATGCGGGGATGCGCGCATCACCATCGCGGCGGTTCGAGCCGGCGCGAGGCGCGGCGTGGGCATCGACCTGGACGCTGAGCGGGTCGCCGAATCTCGAACGAATGTGAGGGGCGCTGAACTGGATGACAGGATTGACGTGCGCGCCGGGGATGCGTTGGACATCAAGGACCTCGGCGAGGCGAGCGTCGTGTTTCTCTACATGGGCGACGAGTTCGATCTCATGATCCGCCCTCTCCTTTGGAAGCAGCTCAAGGTCGGCGCCCGCGTTGTTTCCCACCGCTTCACCATGGGCGACTGGACGCCAGACGAAACGGTGCACCTGGATCAGGGCGACGCCGGAGAATACCGGGTCCACCTCTGGACGATTACGCAGGAGGTCAAGAACCGAGCGGCTAACTTTTGACCGGTTTGCCGCCACGATCGCACAGGGGGGCGCTCGCGCCCCCCCGCTTGTCGACCAATCCGACTGACTGCCCTACTTCAACGCCGGGTTGACGTAACCGGCCGGCAACACCTGATCCGGATCTGGCCGCACGGTGACGTACTCGATGTGATCCGGAACGTTGCTGAACCCGTGGTACACGCCGGGCGGAATGATGATCATGTCGCCCGTCTTGACGTCCCTGGTCTGCGCCACCGTTCTGAACGTGCCGTTATTGCTGGGGCCGACGATCTGCTTGACGAGTTCGGTGTCGGCAGCGAGCGGCCTGATGTCGGTCATGTCAGTGCCCGTGATCATCGTGCCGGCGCCGGAAACGATGTAATACACCTCGGTCACTTTGGTGTGGTTGATGCCGGTCAGCGGGCCACCAGCTTTCTTTGTCGCGGCTCGCCGCAGGACCGCGATGCCAACGTTGTATCCGCCCATATCCACATGCCTGATCATCCGATCGCCCCCGCCCCCTTGGTACTTGACAACGGCTTGGATGTCTTCAGCGGTCACGTAGGTCACTGTCGTAGTCGCAGCTCCCTGGGACAGGATGACTCTCGACGACGCGCTCATGACGAGAAGGAGACCGACACTACCGAGGATCAGCTTCCGCATTTGTCCTCTCCTTATGGAATCTCGGTTCACGGGTCCGACCCGACGCTCGATCTCGGTTGAACAGATCGTGAGTCCAGTGAGGCGCGGCCTACTATAGCCCGATCCCGCGACACGACCCAACCCCGCGACAGACCGCGCGTTAGACCTTGACAGGGCTGGAGTTCAGCGAGATCCTTGGCCCCGCTCAACTGGGTCTAATTGATAAGGACAGGAGGTCGAACTCATTCTCACAACGAGCCGCCGAGCGCGCGCGTGTAGTCCGACGACATGAACGGGGCATGTCTTTATGGAGGCAGCTATGATGCGACTCCTCAACGTCGTCGTCGTCTTGCTGGTGGGACTGTTCGCGATCCCGGAAACGGCATTCACACAGGGCAGCAGCGCCGCGGCCATAAGCGGCGTCGTCAAAGACGCATCCGGGGCAGTGCTGCCGGGTGTCACCGTTGAAGCCTCAAGCCCTGTCCTGATTGAGAAAGTCCGCACGACCGTCACCGACGTCAACGGGGAATACCGCATCATCGAGTTGCGGCCAGGTACCTATGCGGTGGTGTTTACGCTGCCTGGCTTCAGACCGTTCCGGCGAGATGAGCTGGAGCTGCCGTCGAATTTCACGGCGACGATCAACGCCAATCTGGAAGTCGGTGGCATTGAGGAGACCATCACGGTGTCCGGAGCGACGCCGCTCGTCGATACGCAGAATGTCACTCAACGGACGGTGATCTCGCGGACGATCATGGACGCGGTGCCGACCGCCAAGAGCGTGCTGAGTATTGCTGCCCTCATGCCAGCCGTCATCACGCCGCCGAACGCGCAGGATGTCGGCGGGACAAAGGGAGAGCAATCGGTTCGCATTTCAGTCCACGGCAGCGCCACGCGCGATTCGCGCCTGATGCAGGACGGATTGCTTTACAACAATCTGGCGGTTGAGGGCACGGGCCGAGGCTATTACGTGAATCCGCTGCAGATGACGGAAACCATCATCGACACCGGGGCCGGGGGGAATGCCCAGTACGCCCTGGGTGGCGCAGTGGTGAACGCCATTCCACGCGATGGCGGAAATCAGTTCAACGGTGCCGCCTTCGGCTCGTGGGCCGGTCACCAGCTCCAGGGAGACAATTTCACCGACGAGCTGAGGGATCAGGGCCTGACGTCAGTGAACGAGGTTCGGAACGTCTACGATCTGAACGCGGTGTTCGGAGGCCCGATTAAGAGCGACAAGCTGTGGTTCCTCGCCTCTATTCGGCGCAGCGGCGGCAGGAACCGCGTTGCGAACCTGTACTACGATTTGACGCCCGACTCGTTCCTGTTCACGCCGATGGACGGCAAGGACGGCCGGCCATTCAAGCCGGTCGAGCCGCTTGAAACGCTCAAGACGCAGAGCATCCGGCTGGCGTACCAGGCGACTTCCAAGGACAAACTGACGTTCCACTTCGAGCCACAGCAAAACATCCGCGACCAACTGACGGGCCAGCTCGATCGCGGCACCACCGCCATCGAAGCGAACGGCAGCTATTGCACGCCGACAACCGAGTATCAGTGGGGTTGGACGCGCCCGCACACCAATAGAGTGCTGTTCGAAAGCGGCGTGGCATGGCACAAAGGGTCGTACGGCGCGAACATGGGCAGGGATACTTTCCTGAGCGATTACGAGCAGTGCGGCGACTACCTGCCGGATAACGTGAGCATCAACGATAGCGGCTACGGCTTCACCTATCATGGCACCGGCTTGCGCGGGAAGAACAACGAGGATCATGTCAACGGACGCGTGTCGGCCTCGTACGTCACCGGCTCGCACAACGTCAAGGTGGGCACGTCGTTCCTCTACACACTCAGGGTTGAGGGTTATTCGGAACGCAACCCGCTGGACGTCGGCGGGTTACCGGTCAGTTACTCGTTCCGCCTCGGCGTGCCTCAGTCGCTCACGCAGTTCGTGACGCCGGGCTACAACGAGCGGGCCGTGCGCGATCTCGGGCTCTTCGTCCAGGATCAGTGGCGCATCAACCGCGTCACTCTCAGCTACGGGCTGCGTTACGACTACAACCGCGCGTACGCCCCGGCGTTCACACGGCCGGCCGGCCCGTTGTCGGCCGAGCAGAGCTTCGCGGCAACGTCGTGCACCCCGTGTTGGCATGACATCAGTCCGCGATTCGGCGTTGCCTGGGACGTTTTTGGCGACGGCAGGACGGCGGCAAAGTTCGGCCTCAATCGCTACGTGCAGGCCGCGACCACGGGGCTGGCCGGGCTCTTCGCTCCGGACAGCACGACGATCGGCAGCACCACGCGGCAGTGGATCGACGCCGATGGGGACTTCTATCCCGATTGCGATCTCCGCGCCCCGGGCATCAGCAACGAGTGCCGGGCGATGGCGCAGCCGACGTTTGGCCAGAACATCGTCACGCGCTTTGCCGATCCCGGCTGGATTACCGGATGGGGGAAGCGGCCCTACACCTACGCAATGTCGCTGAGCCTCGATCGCCAGATCGCAACGGGCCTCGCCATCGGCGGCGGCTTCTATCGAACCTGGTTCGGTAACTTCACGATCCAAGACGATCTCAATCTCACGCCGGCCGACTACGATCATTTCTGCGTCATCGCGCCGACCGATCCGCGGCTCGGCGACAGAAGCGGCCAGAACATCTGCGGCTTGTACAACCTCAATCCGGCAAAGTTCGGCCAGCCCGCCAACACCCTGGTGACGTTCACGAGCGCGAACAACCCGCTCACGGGCCAGCCCTACGGCAACCCGACGGAAGTCTACAAGGGCGCTGATGTCACGATAGCGGCGCGCTTCCAGGGGATCAATGTGAACGGTGGGTGGAATATTGGCAATGCGATCCAGACCGGCATCATCGCGGGCGGAGCCACCTCCTCTTCTACCGACAACTGCTTCGTCGTCGACGATCCGGAGCAGCTCCGCGACTGCAAGGTCGACAATCCGTATCAGAGCCGGTTCAAGGTGTCCGCCTCCTACCTGTTGCCCTGGTGGGGTATTCAGACTGCGGTCGTATATCAGAACCTCCCGTCAATCAACTACGGGGCGCTTCGCTCCTATTCGAACGCCGAGATCATCCCGTCGCTCGGGCGGCCACTGTCCGGCGGCGCCTCACGCAACGTTCAGCTGCTCGCGCCGTTCAGCGCGTTCGTAGAAGAGCGGATCAATCAGCTCGATGCGCGCCTCACCAAGATTGTGCGCGTTGGCACGAACCGGCGCGTCCAGTTGAACCTTGACGTGTACAACCTGTTCAACGAGAGCACCGTGCTCGCTTTGAACAACACATACTCGCCGTCGGCGCCAAACGGCGGCGCGTGGCTCACTCCGACGCAGATTCTAGACGCGCGCTTCGCCAAGTTCAGCGTGCAGTTCGACTTCTGAGATGGAGACACTGGTCAAATGGCAAAGCCGAGGTCGGTCCTTCCATAGGGTCTGAGCCGAATCGGCGCTCACGGTTCGAAAAGGGGTGGTCCATGCGGGCCGCCCTTTTTTGATGGAGTCAATCCCGTGTTCGTGGCGAGCGGTCCTGCAGCATGACGATGCGCCGGTCCCGCAGTGCGCAGCGCGCGCATCCCGCTGCTAATCAGCGGCCGGCCCGGCTCGCGGTGCTGCTCGTCGTAGTGTGCGGCGTTCTTGCGTACGCCAACAGTATCCACGGTCCGTTCATATTCGACGATCGCCGCGCCGTCCTCGAGAACCCGACCATCCGAGAGTTGTGGCCGATCAGCGCCGTGCTGCATCCACCCCGTCAAACGCCGGTCGCCGGACGTCCGATTTCCAACCTGTCGTTCGCGATCAACTATGCTGCCGGCGGTCTGGACATCGCGGGGTATCACATCTGGAACATCGGCGTTCACATCCTCGCTGCCCTCGCGTTGTTGGGGATAGTGCGGATGACAGGAATCTGGGCCGCATTAGATGCCGATCGGACGACGACCGATCGACTGGCGCTCGTCTGCACTCTCGTGTGGGTACTCCACCCACTCAACATCGAAGCGGTCAACTACCTCACGCAGCGAACGGAGTCGATGGTCGGTCTGTTCTACCTCCTGACGATGTACGCCGCAATCACCGCTCACCGCTCGGCTCGGCCCCGTCGATGGGCGATGGCCGCCGTCGTCTCCAATTTCTGTGGAATCGCAACGAAAGAGTCGATGGTCACCGCTCCGCTCATGGTGAAATCTGGCTGCCGCAACGGGGCTGGGCATCGCATTGGCGTCGGCAGGAAGCACCGACGAGGCGGTTGAAGCGTTCCGTCAAGCGTCCCGGATCGACTCCCGCGACGTGACGGCCAAACAAGGGCTGGTCGAAACGCTGCTACGCACGGGTCGAGTTGCGGAAGCGGAGCAGGAAGCCCGAGCAGTGATTGCCGCTTTTCCCGACGACCCAATCGCCCGTTATCTTCTCGGTGTGACGCTCGAGGCCCAAGGTCGAATCGACGAGGCAGTGATGGAATTCGAGGCCGCCGCTAAATCGGCGCCACAGTGGCCGCAGCCGCGTGAAGCCCTGAAAAGAGTGCTCGGCGAACCGGCAGGGGCGCGAAGGTCCGGACGTGCGGGCGGCCGGCCAGACCCACTGACCGGCCCGCGTCCGTAGCAGCTACTTGCTCAGAGGCGGCGGCGGGAGGCCGAGGATCTTCGCCGGGTTGATCTTGAACAGCAGGTCCAGTTCGGCCTCGGTGAACCCTTTCCCGCGCAGCGCCTGTGCAAGCCTCGCCAGACGATCGGGGTGGAACTCGGAATTCGCCTGCCCCGTGTCGCTCGACACGAATGCCCGTTCAACACCCGATGCACGGATCGCCGCGATTTCCCTTTCGAGCCCCTCGGGAGTACTGGCGAAATTCCCGGTGTGCTCGGAGTAAATCTCCGGCCCGAGACGCACCGTTTCCCCGAGCTGGGCTGGAGTGAAGCCGACGCTGCCCTGCATGGGGTGCGTGATGATCACGTGTTTCACGCCCACTCGCACAGCTTCCTTGACCATCATCATGACTTCTTCCGGGCTGTTGTGTCCGGTCGCGAGAATGAGATCGCCGTTGCTGTCGCGCGTCTTCGTCTTCGCGATGACCGAAATCGCTTCCTTCACTTCCGGCAGCAGGTCCCCGTTGGGGCACGGCTTCGGGAAGTCCGCCCAGAACGGCCTCCCATCGTTGCACCGAGCCACGGGGACAAAGCCGGGCTGACGATAGTTCTTTGCGTGAGAGCTCTTCTCGGACTCCCAACTCGGCATCCACACGATCCGGCCCCACCCGCCCTTGATTTCCGTCATATGCGTGATGGCCCATGGATTCACCTTGTCGCCGGTCGTCCGGTTGGAGCCCATCCCGCCGAAGACTTCCATGTCCGGATAGAGCTTGCGAATGTAGTAGGCAAGTCCCGCCGTTTGATCCAGGTGCTGCTTGATCACGAAGCCGCGCATCCCGGAGGCCTTCGCTCGCTTGGCGAGATCGATTGCGTCGATCGAGCGCGCTGCCTGCCCGTAGCTTGGGCCGTTGCTGTCCGGATCCTGGTGCGCGTGCAAGTCGATCGCTCCCCGCAACGCAGGATCCTGAGGCGCCGGATCGGACAGCGAAAAGTTCCCGCGTGCTTCGCCGCGTCCTTCGCCGCGTCCACGACCGGCGCGTCCCTGCTCTTGCGCGTCGATCGTCGGCAACGTGCCCACGATCAGCCCCAGGGCGCCCAACGCGATACACCAGCTCCACGCGTGCGGCCACCGAATTCTGGTTGTCATCAGCTGCCTCCCCCTAGTCCAACGCTACGGTCGCCTCTGTCCACATCCTCGTCGCCCTTTATCGCGACGCGCTCGGCGGCGCCAACTGTTCCGGCGTCAGCGCATTGGGCGGCGGCGTCACCGACATGCCTTTGAAGGCGAACTTCTGGACCCGCGCCCCCGGCGCGACTTCGCCAGTGTAGACATTCCCCTTCGAGTCGACAGCTATGTGATGGAGGCCCTGGAAGTCGCCAGGCTTCGCCGAGCGCTGACCGAACTGATACAAAACCTGGAGGGTCTTCCGTTCCACGACAGCAATACGCGAGTTCCCGTAATCGGCAACATACAGGAACCGCTGCGCCGCGTCCGGCGAGAACGCCACGCCTGCCGCCGACCCATTCGACGGGCCCGCACGGTTGAGGAACATCTGCGTCACGAACTTGCCGTCGACAGTGAACACCTGGACACGCCGATTGGGTCGGTCGGCGACATACACGAGCCCGTCATTCGACACTTTGACGCCGTGGACGGGGCTGCCGAACTGCGGTGCTCCGGGGCCGTCCGTGTCGAGTTTCGGGGCTGGGCCTCGTCCACCGCCGCCAGCCCCACGTCCGCCACCATCGCCTGCGCCGCGTCCGCGGCCCTCAGCGGGTGCAGCAGCGCCGGGCGCTGAAGGTCCCGCTGCAGCATCCGTCGAAGCGGCCGATGCAGGGATGACGTCGATCGGCTCGTTGCCGAAGGCGCCCCACATCCGTTTGAACGCCCCGGTGTCGGCATCGAAGACGGCCACGCGGCGGTTGCCGTATCCGTCGGCCACGAACGCCTCATTCGTCGGGCGATGCACGAAGACATCGGCTGATTGGTGGACGCTCATCGGATCCTTGTTGCCGCCGGGCTTTCCCAAAGACGTCGGGCTCTTGTCACGACCGCCGATCTGAAGAAGAAATTTCCCATCGCGGGTGAACTTGAGGAGCATGTCGTCGTTGAGCTTTCTGAGCGACGGGGCGACCGGCGCGCTGCCGCCGATCCAGATGTTGTCTCTGTAGTCGATGGCAATCCCATGTTCGCTGTCGGGCCAATCGAATCCCGGAACTCCGGGTCCGCCCCACGCGTTGACGAATTTGCCGTTCTGATCGAATTCGAGGACCGGCGGCGCCGAGCGCGCGCGATCCTCAGGCGGGAGCGTATTGGGCCGCGTCAACATGAAGAGGTGATCGCGCGAATCCACGGCGACCGAAGGCACATGGCCGACGATCCAGTTGTACGGCAGCTTCTGCGGCCACGCGGTGTCCACTTGGAACACCGGCATCTGTGTCGCTTGCGCCTCCACTCTTCGAGCTGCGCCTCGCTCACTCACGGCCGCGGCCACAAGAACAGCCGCCGCGAGAGTGACGCCGATCCCCGCTTTTGTCTTGATCATCTCAATGTTCCTTTGGTTCGGCATCCTTACGATTCTAGCGACTGCTTTCCGAAGGCGGCGGGAGCCCCAGAATCTTCGCGGGATTGATCTTGAACAGTAGGTCCAGCTGCGTTGTCCGGATACAGCTTGCGGATGTAGTAGGCCAGTCCCGCGGTTTGATCCAGGTGTTGCTTGATGACGAAGAAGCTTGCCTTGCCTGCCTGCCCCCGCCCGCCGCGTTTCTCCCCCTGCGCGTCGAGTTTCGGCAACGTGACGTGATCAGTCCCAAAGCACCCAACGCGACACCCCAACTCCACGGCTGCCGTCGCGATGCTCCGAACTTCATTCGCCTACCCTCCGCCCGGGCACTTTGCGCGATCTCACACTCCCTGTACTCGTTACAGCGCCGCATTGGGGTCGGTCAGCCTTGGCGCGCTCGCTGGCAGACCCTGTGTGGTGATGATCGCTATTTCGTCGCCCAGTTCACATCCCAGCGGACGTTCAGCCAGGCGAGCGGTTCCTTCACCTCGGTTGGACCGTGCGTGACACTTGCAGGGATGAAGAAGACGTCGCCGAGGATGGCCGGTGCCGTCACTCCAGTGCCTTCGACCCGCTTGTCGTCCTTTTCCTGGAAGCCGGTGGCGACCGTGCCACTGCCCTGGAGTACGACCCACGTATCGATCGTGATCGGATGGAACTCACCCGAGGGTGTCGGTTGCCGGCGGATGTTGACGTTGTAGTGGCCGCCCTCGACCATCCGCAGCACGCCCGAGTTCTTCGCGTTCATGTCGCGCAGGTACCCGTCGAGCTTCTCTTTCGGGATGTAGACCGCGCGATCCTTCGAGGCGTATTCGAGAGGCGCCGCGCCGCCGCGGCCGCGGCCGGATTCTGCGGCCGGCGCTGCGGGCTGGGGCCCACGGCCGGCTCCAAGCTGGGCGCCAGCCGGGTAGTCGTCGTCCCAGCGGATGTTCAGCCACGTGATATTACCGTTCACCCCGCTCACCCCGTGGGGCAGACCCGAGGGGATGAACACCACATCGCCGACCTTCAGCTGATTGGTGACGCCGTTCAGAATCTTGCCGTTCTCGAGCTTTCCACCGGTCGTCAGCGTGCCGCTGCCGTCGATCACTACCCAGGTGTCGATCGTGTTCGGGTGAACAAGCGCGGTCTCCGCGTCGGTGATGCGCCGGATGTTGACGTTGTACTTTCCGCCCTCGATCATCCGAAGAGTCTGGAGCTTTTTCGCGTCCATGTCCTTCAGATATCCATTCAGCTTCTCCTTGGGGATCGCGATCGCGCGGTCGGTCGACGCCTGCTCAAGGATGGTCGTGCCGCCACCCCCGCGGCCGGCACCCCCCTGGCGACCAGCGCCGCCTCCCTGCCCCAACACTATCGCGCCGCACATGAACAGCGCGGCGACCAAGCCGACAGGCGCTCTTCGCATATGTGCTCCTTTGGCTCCTGAAATGCCGGGCCGCCATCACGGAGCCGCTCTCGGACGCCGCCGTCGGGTAGCGCACCGGCCCCAATGTGGCAGCGCCGACGTCGGGGGCGGATCGCGGCGCTCATTATCGCTGAAGCCAAAGAGTTGTCAACAACACGGCAACCCGCGAGATGGGCCCACGCCTGGACAGCGATCATTCGATTGAAGTGGTCTGACGACGAGGACTAAGTGCGGCACGGCGCCTGCCGAGCTCCGGCGGTTCGATGACGGGATTGCCGGGCACCGGTTAGACGCGGATCTCGAGGGTCGGATCGAGTGCGTACGTCCGGCTGACGATCTGCGGCTCGGCCAGAGAAAGATCGCCCTTATCTTTTTCGCTTGGCAGTCGGCAGCGTAAGCGCAACACTCTAGCGGGAAGGGAGGCACCCATGTCGAGGACTCAATCGATCGCTACGCGACGAGGATTCCTGCAGGGCCTGACGCTTGGTCTGGCCGCTTTTACCACGCCTGGCCTCTTCGCCGAAACGCTGAAAACAACGGCCTCGACGACCGAAGGACCGTTCTATCCCGACAAGATGCCGCTCGACACCGACAACGACCTGCTCATTCTCAATGACGCGATTACGCCGGCTGTCGGCCAGGTGACGCATCTGACCGGCCGCGTCCTGACCGTCACGGCGCAGCCCGTTCGAAACGCGTTCGTCGAGATCTGGCAGGTCGACAGCACCGCGTCGTACGTGCACACGCGGGGCCGGCAGCCGGGTGGGAACGATGCGAACTTTCAGGGGTACGGGCGCTTTCTCACCGACTCGAAGGGTCAATACTACTTCCGCACCATCAAACCGATCCCCTACACGCTTCAGGGTGCGTTCAGAACCGCGCACATCCACATGGCGATCAGCAGGAACGGCAAGCGCGTCTTCACCTCGCAGCTTCTCGTGAAGGGACTGCCCGAAAACGCCAAGGACGGCATTGTCACGAGACTGAGTGCGGACACACTCGCGACGCTCCTAGTCGATTTCAAGCCTTTTCCTGGCTCGAAGATCAACGAGCTCTCCGCCAACTGGGATGTCGTGCTTGGCAAGACGCTCGAAGAGCTGGAGGACGGCAAGCTCGGAGGCGGTGTCGCGATCTCAGAGGTTCAACGGTCTCGTCGGTAGGTTCGCGGGCTTCCCCAGGTTCCCCAGAAGTTCCGGGTCCCGAGGTTCTGGTTCTCGAAGAATCAGAGCCCTCGAGATTTTTGTGCGATAGAGACTCCAGTCTCGAACTCGCGTTTTCAGAGCGAGGCAGCTCCCGACGAATCATGGTCGTGCGGTCTCGACGCGCGAATATCAGAGTGATTCATCGTCGTTGCCGCTCGGCCGATCAGATGACTGGATCCAACCACCCAGCTGATCCCAACAGCGCCCCACGCCCGGATGACTTGACAAGCCGGGCGTGGGGCTACGAGGTGCATCGCACAATTCAACGAACGTGCTATCGATCAACCAGCTGACTATTGACAGGTCTTTCCATATCAGAAATCGAACTGCAGCGCGAGCTTCGCGAAGCGCGCCGCCAGGATGCTGTTCGGCGTGCCCCATGTCTCCGGGGTCGTCACCGAGTAGGTGTTGTTGTACGTCTGACCGGCG
>Ga0075419_10000909_pt1 | contig 19077 bp, 20 predicted proteins | sample SoiMetdeltSBSDD3_FD_76900 | JGI IMG/M metagenome (GOLD analysis project Ga0075419, IMG submission 76900) | Bulk soil microbial communities from a Populus tree surrounding site in Tennessee, USA - Soil MetaG P. deltoides SBSDD3 | ecosystem: Environmental > Terrestrial > Soil > Tree plantation... | reverse complement strand
GGACCCCGAGACCGGGTTGGCCGCGGTGGTCGCGCTGCGAGGTCTGGTTGAGGTGCTCGAGATGCTGCAGGTCGACAACGCCCGAGCGCAGGGCTGGTCCTGGCGGGACATCGCCCGCCGGCTTGGTGTGACAAAGCAGGCCGTGCACTACAAACATGCCCTGCGATCTCGGGGCCGGTGAATGCGATGTGGGACCGGCTCACGCCTGAGGGGCGGCGCGTGATGCACGCCGCGCTGGATGCGGCCGAGGAGCTCGGCCACGGCTACATCGGTGACGAGCACGTCCTCCTCGGCCTGTTGGGTGATGACGCAGGGCCGGCCCAGCGGTTCCTGCACGAGCACGGCTTGGACCTCGCGGCCGCGCGGACCGATCTGGCGCGGCTCACAGCGGAGGGAGGCATCCCACAGTCGCGCGGCGACGATGCCGCAACTCTGCGCACCGTGGGGATCGACGTCGGCCAGGTCGAACGCAAGCTGAAAGCCGCGTTCGGTCCGGACGCGGTCGGCGAGGCGGTCTGGCGGGCCAGTCGACGGCCGTGGTGGCGTGGTGGCGGTCGCCGCCGCAACCCGCTGTGCGGGAAGCCCTTCTTCGCCAAGCGGGCCTTGGCCCTCGCGATCGAGTACGCGGACAACCAAGGGCGCCGCGGCATAGGTCCTGAACACCTCTTGTACGGGGTCTTGCAAGACGCGGCCGACCCGTACGGCACCGGCTTGGGGCGGCGCGGCCGCAAACACCTGACCCAGCTGGGATGGAGCATCGGTGCCAGCAACCCGGCCACCGAAATCCTCGCAGCGCACGGCCTCGACCCCGCCCGACTACAAGCCGAGTTGTCCGCCCAGCGCGGAGCCGCGCCATGACCCCGACCCTGCCGAACTGCTCGTCGGGCCAACCTGACTGGGTTTCGCTACGCCGACGCCGGCCGGAGGATGGTCAGCACGGTAGTCCCCCAGTAGTGCTCGTCGCGCAGGAGCCCGCCGCGAGGTCGCATGCCCGCACCGTTCGTGCCGGCGAAGACCACGGTGATGACCCAGCGCAGTTCCTTGCCAGCCGGGCAACCGCCGAACACGCTGGTGTCGATAGCAAGGGCGAGTATCCGGTCCCGCGGCAATGCGCCGGTTGGTGTCGGGTTGCCGCCGGGCAGCAGATCCGGGCTGCGCCAAGACTGGCTCGGCTTGACCGGCGACAGCAGCGGTCCCCGCGCGTCGATGGTCGTCCGGCCTGGACTCCAGCACTCGGCCAGCGGCTTGCCCTCGGTCATCTCGAACGATTCGACCCCGCTGTCCGGGTCGCTGAGCCGCGCGACGATCTGATAGGTGCGGCCGAGTCTGGCGATCTGCGAGGTCGGTAGCGAGCCGACGTAGCCATTGGGCAACGGCGCCACTCGGCGAGGTCGCGGCCCGGGCAGACCGAAGAAGTCGACACGGAACTCCGGCGGCGTATTGTCGGCCTGACCGGCGTGCACGCCCTCGGTGCACCCGGCGACAGCCATCAGCGCGAGCACCGCGCACAGCAGTCGACGACGCACTTACGCCCAGCCTTCGAGGTCAAGACTGCGAACGTCCACGGTGATCCACTGCTTGTGTGGGCCTGGGCCGGTGCGACGCACATAGGCTCGGCCCGATCCGGCCCGATCGCGCCGCCAGCCGGGTCGTCGGTTGTGGAACTCATGTCGGTTGCCCCCTCCGCGCGGTGCGCGCTCACCTGTACGGACAGGTAGCCTGCAACGCTTGATACGCCACATTCACGCCGGGCGACGGACCCCCAGGCGCGACGCGGTCACCGGGTAATCCGCCTGCCCTGATGCATGGGCTGGTGGCGTCCGGCGCTCTCGTCGACATCAGGCCCCTTCGCGGCCCCGGGCGGGCGCACGGGCCCTGCTGCACTTCGCGCCGTGGTCCACAAGTCGCGCCCCCGGTCCCCGTACCGGGTCGATCGAGACGCGCATCTGCTGCGGCCGACCGCTACGTCCCAGCCGGGTGCGAGCACGCGGCGTGCCGCGGCGCGGCGTGTCGTCGCGTGCCCGTGAAGTGCCGGGTCCGCACAGGCATCGACCTGCGGCCGTTCGGCATGGAGACTGTTCCCCGAATGGGAGGGAAGGAACGATCCCGGCGGCCGTGGGGTTGCCGCGACGTCCGCGTTCCTCAGACACTGTGAACACTTCGCTACAACGGCGCCGCCGCGCGCCTCGACGACCCAGGCCCATACCAGGCGGGGCCGCCAGGCCGGCCAACCGCGCCCTGACCCGGATGCTGGTCTGGATCTCCGGTGCCTCCTCGGGCATCGGCGCCGCCCTCGCCACAACCATTCCCTACAACGCCGAGATCACCGAGGTCGTCGACATCTCCCGCCGCGGCGGCACTCCCGGAACCCAGCACGTGGCCGCCGACCTCGCCGACCCGGCGACCTGGCCGCTGATCGAGCAAGACTTCCAACAACGACTCGCCACCTTCAACGGCGACCGGCTGGTGTTCGTGCACAACGCGGGCACCCTGACGCCGCTCGGCCCGGCCGGCACCGTCGACACCGCGGCCTACACCCGCAACGTGCTGCTGAACTCCGCCGCCGCCCAGGTCCTCGGTCACACCTTCCTCCGCGTGACCGCCCACCTGACCTGTGACAAGCACCTCATCATCGTCTCCTCCGGCGCCGCACACCACCCCTACGAAGGCGAATCCAGCTACTGTGCCGGCAAGGCCGCGATCGACCAGTGGGTCCGCGTCGTCGGCCTCGAGCAACAACGCCACACTCACCCATGCCGCGTCATATCCTTCGCACCCGGTGCGGTGGACACCGCGATGCAAGACGAAATCCGCGCCTGCGACGACCTAGCGTTCCCGCACGCCCCGCGCTTCCGCGACATGAAACTCAACGGCGCCCTCACACCACCCGAGCAAGCCGCCCGCGCGATCTGGTCACTACTCGACCGAGACATCGACAACGGCTCGGTCCTGCACATCCGCGACCTCACCTGACCACGCCCGCCTCACCCGACGGACCTGTGCTGTGTTCCGCCGGATGGTGGCCTGGGCGCTGGTGATCGCCGACTGCCACGGACCGTCGGCCGAACAATTCCGCCACGCTCGAGGCCGCCGAGCTCCGGGTCCGCCCGTATCCGCCCGGCCCGATCCGCTGAGGACCATGCGAACGCTGGCGTGGCACGGTGCGTATCAGGCTGTGCCGCCGCCGAGCCGGATCGCGGCCGACTAGTCCGTCACCGGTGCTCGGTCGACACCTCCGACAGTTCGAGGCCGGGCCACGAGATGTCGCAGCTGTAGTCGATCAGGTTGTCCGTCGACGCGGCTTTCCAGTTCACCGTTCCAGTGACCCGGTAGCGGCCGGCGCCGAGGTCATCGAACTCGGTTCGCTCGGTGAGCTCGACCTCACGCGGATGCAGTTGCCTGCGCACCGCCGCTGTGCACGTGTCGCCGAGTTGGAGCATCTGCTGCTTGTCCATCTTGGGCGAGGCATCGTCGTCGCCGACCGCCAGGATCCCGCCGCCCGCAACCAGCGCTGCGACCACGCTCCCACTCGCCAACCAGATTCCCCACCGCATGACGAGAGTTTGACACGACACTGGGTCCGCCGAGGACGCCGCAGAGGTCGTCCGCCGATGCGTCGTCGATCGGTCACGGCTCGCAGGCCCTGCCGTCGTTGTGGCGGTCGAGCCCGGGGTTCCAGCCCTTGTCTCCGGGGCGCAGCGGCAACGGCACGCGGACGCCCGGGCCTCGGTACAGTTCGCGAACATCGTCGGCAGGGCCAGCGTCGGGTTCCTGTCGTCCTCGGCGAAGATCCTCGGACACGCCGGGACCCCGTCGAGTCGACGCGCCGCGTCGGCCGCCATGGCATCGAGGGACGGCCCTGCGCTGGGCGATGTCGTCCGCAGCCTCGTTCTCACCGCTCTGCCTGAACTGCCGTTCCTCGAACGCCTCGTACCACCGCAGCAGGTCGACCGCCTCGGCCGCCGTGGTCGACTGATGTGCGACACCTAAGCGCGCGGATCGCGGCGGATCCGGGCCGCAGGACACGCTCTCAGCGGCAGATCCGCTCGGTGAGGCGATACGCCGACCTTGGGTGATTGAACAGACGGCACAGCGACATCGGTTGCATCACCGCGGGTCCGATCGGAAAGCTCCTCATGCGCCGATCGATGGCAAGTGCTCGCTGCTCTTTCTTAGCAGGATGTGGCAAGCCACGGGAGCAATTGAGTAGATCCATGCAGGAGTGCATCCAGCCTTGGGAACATCCGCAGCGTGGGCACTGCGGGTTAGAATGGGCCTATGGATATTGGCCCTCCTCCCGAGTTTGCCCGGGATGGAACACCGCCTCCGATAGCGTCGGAGCCGGCGGAGATCGCGCGTTGGGATCTCAATCAGTCCCTGTTCCTCATGATCGAAAACAATCTCGCCATGGCACGGCTGGGCGACAGAATAAGCGGAGAGACCAGCACCAGCGTTAGCAGGGGCATATTGGCTATGATTCCTGCAACCGCAGTCCACTTCCAGGAGCGAAGAGCGATCAGGGCGCTACTACATGCGCGCGGCGCGTCGCAATTAGACTGGGAGGAAGTGGGAGGTTGGAGATTGCACACCGTTTATACGCAATATTGGCGGCGCGAGGATCCAACCACACAACTCCCACCGGGGGGGTCAACTGAGATAACCGTGTCTCTTCGGGTCGGTTTGTCTGAGGAGCACGTCCGGGAGGTTGCTACATCGCTGGGCATCTCCAACAAGGGCGGCAGTCACTTGGGAGTGAGCGGTCAATTGTCGGAAAGATCAGCTATGAAGGTCGCACTCTCCATCGAGAAGGAAGTGGTCCGCAAAATAGTCTTAACCAATCCGTCTAACGAGATGTATCGCCGGATTGCTTTGTGGCATGTTGTTCATAAGCTATCACTGATCGCTTCACCTAAATCGGAGCCTAAGCGCGAACTTGTTTGCCAAGTGACCGAGTTTGTCGCCTCGGATGCCACCAATGCGACATCAGTGGACACACCGCGTCCCTAGTGTGTCCCCCGTCGGCCGAGAGGACGGGCGGGGTCACACGCGTTCGATCAGGCGTCCGCCGGGATTACGGGCTCTTCCGAGTCCCCGCAACGCGAACTAGCGTCACCTTCGAGGCCAACCTGGCCGACGACCCGCGGCAGATGCGCTGGCCGTGGCCGCGCCGGCTGGCTGCCGGACCTCGTCCCGCCGCGGACCATCAAGTGGTGGCGACGAGCTGGGCTCGCGGACGTGCATGCCTGAGTCTGCGCGGAACACCCAGGCAGTCATACGGCTTCCCGGCCGTCGAGCGCGCGGTATCGCTCCGGCCCCTTGAACTCGATTTACATCATGAAGCCGTTGCCGGCTCCCGCAGAGGATAGGCGAAGCTGTTAGGACGTTCTGGTCACCGTGCCGGCCACGGCACGCAGGCTGCCGTCGTAGTGACGCAGCCAGTAGCCGTCGTCGTCGCGGCCGGAGACCCGGTAGGTGTACGTGCCAGCCGGCAAGCGCGCTCCACTGCCGGTGCGGCCGTCCCACACCACGCTGACCATGCCGATGGTATTGGCGCAGCTGAGGAGCCGGACCGTCGTCGTACGCCGGTAGATCGTGACGGTGCACGTCGGCAGCGCCTTCGACACCGGCACGGCGATCGCCCACCGGGTCGAGAACGACGCCGGTGCGATCGCGTTGCCCAGGTACCGTGGCGGGTCGATCGACGGCGCCAGCGCGGCGATATGCCCGTGGTCATCGCGGCCGATCCATGCGACCAACTCGTCCTCGACGTCGAAGTGCCGCGGCTCGGACCCGAACATGTCCGGGCTCATGCCCCATTCGGGGTACAGCTGCAACAATCCGATGGACGTCATCGTCGACGTGCCGAGGCGGACGGTGCGTAGCTCCCGGCTGTCCGGAGCACCGGGAACGGCGTCGAATGCCAGGTCACCCCCGGAGATGTCCAGGCCGAGAGTGCCGCGGGTCGGGATCAGTGTGACGGCGCCGGTGGACAGGTTGCGGATGGTCAGGTTCTGCTGGCATGGCCAGGCCGAGCAGTCGGTGACCCAGGCGACCCACGTTCCGTGGATCGCGACGGCCCGGATCGGACTGCCGGGTGGACGGACGACGATCTCGCGGCCGATCTGCCAGTCCCGACGCGTCACGGAGCCGTCCGCACGGGCGCGCAGAAAGTAGTTGCCGTCGACGTCCTGCGGGCCCTGTGGCCAGGCCGGCGACGGCTGCGGGAGGTCTGGCGCCGTGGCGCCGGTGTTACGTACCTTCTGGGTCTTGGCGTCGTACAGGTCGGCGTAGCTGGTCTGCTCGAGCAGCGGTCCGTTCCAGTCCTGCACCAGCGCCCGGTTGCCCGATGCCGCCCGGCCGAGCAGCGCGTTGCCGCCCATCGACCGCACCTGGCCGGTGTACGTGCGGGCCTGCCCATTGAACACCAGCCGGCCCGACGACGCGGCGATCGCGTTGTGCGTGACCGTGCCCAGCGCCTGCTCGGGACCGAGCTGTGGCGCCCCCGCGACCCGTGTCAGTGGCCGCAGCACGAGTCGGGTCTCGCCGGCGCTGTGCGTCGTGTAGTACAGCTGTCCCGGCGACAGCGCGACGCTGAACACTAGGTCGCCGTACCCGACGCTGCCCGGCGGATCCGCGTGCAGCGTGCCGACAGGCAGCCCGGACACGGTCAGACCGATAAGCAGTGCCGCCGACAGTGCCGTGTACCTGCGTGGCCTCATGATGAACCTCCTGCCTCCACTTCGAACGATGCGGCGATCGGCTCAGAAGTTTCGGCCACCCAAGGTTCCGGACGGAGAGTGTCCGGCTTCGAGGCTACGGAGGCGGGCATGCGCCAGACACCCTTGGGGACTGGCCCCTACCGGAACCAGGTGAGCATCTGTCGCCGCGGGCCGCCGCGGCCCGGTTCACCGCACGAGGTGTAGGACGGGCACCGCGACGGAGTGGGCGAGCATCAGACCGGGGGTCGGCAGGTGTCGCCGGTCGCCGGCGCGTAGATGGAACGCGACTGCAATGAGGATGAGGCCACCAGTCGGCCCGAGTAGGACCACGCCCGACGCGATTCCGTCAAGGCCAGCGTGGGATCTGGAGTGTTGGTCGTGGCGTGGACCGGCCCAACCAAGCGGCTCGGCTAGGCGGTCTGCGATGCCGAGGCAACCGATCGGCAGCAATGCCGACACCGCGCCCCTGGCCGACCCAACAGTCAATTGGTGATGCCAGAGACCCCTGGAGACCTGGCCGATGACACTCCTGCACGCTCGAGATACGTCCTGTACGACTCGAGATTGTGCCGCCGGAAGGACTCGCTGGAGGCCGGATCGCAGTGACCGACGGGGCTTGGGGAGGATGAGCACATGAACGAGGACGAGGACTTCGCGGCTGAGCAGGCGCATCTCGTGAGAGCCGAAGCCGAACGCATCCGGCAGGAAGTCGAAGACGCCGCCTCCGACCCGGCGGCCCAGGTGGAATGGATCCGTCAGTCGAACCTGATCTACGGCGGACTGGCGGGCGCCGGCCTGGTGGTGGTGCAGCCGTTCCTGACCGCGACCTCGCTCGACCCGTCTGCGATGGTGTGCGTCATTTCGTTCGCCGTCTCGATACCGTTGCTTGCAGCGCTCCTGGTGTTGAATCGGCAGGAGGAGTTTCGGCATCGGGCGAGCAAGTCGCCGTTCGTCGGGGTGGCCAAGGCGGTCGCACAAGCCTCGGCGTTTGTCGGCATCACGGCGGCTTTCTGGCACATCTCCATCGTTGCGGGGATCGTGTTCGTGGCCGTGGGGTTCGTCGCGGTGGGAGTGCACTCCTCGGGATATGTGCAGCTGGAGTACGACTCAAAGTTCCGCTCGAGATTCCGTCCCCGCAAGGCACCCGAGGCGTAACCAACGCGATTCGGCACAGCCGGCGACGCTGTCGGTGGCGACACCGGGCACCGGTTGCTCGATGTTGTCGAAGACCGTTGCGGGCAAGCGTTTCCGGCTGGCTGGCGGGCGACGCCGTCGAGACCGACGCGCGGACCGCATGCCGGGATACCTGAACGGACGACGTGCCGCGTTCGCCGACCGCGCTGAGCGCGGCTTGCCTCGCCCCGGTCTACGTGGTCGACCAGGCCGGAGGCCACCGGCGCGCAGCAACAGGGGACCACCAGCGCCGTTGTCTGGGACTCGTCGATCTATGCTGCCCGACGACACCGATCTGGAGACTCGCCAGCGGCAAGTCGACGTGTTTCTGACGACTGGCGCTTGGCCGGACCAGTAGCGGGAACGGCCCCAACTGCCGCGATCCGCGCGTCCCTGAACGACGCGGTCCAGATCAAGCCGGCAGTCGCCCTGCCGGTCGCGTGGAGTACCGGATCGGAAGGACGCATCACCACAACGCACGTATCGATGGAGTTGCAGCGAACTCAGCACCATGGGCTGCGCAGAAGTCGATTCAGTTGGCCGCCGATGCGGCGACCAGCGCGGGGTAGTCCTTCAGGTCGATGTCGTTGGCGGCGTTGTCCGCGTACTTCAGCATCAACGTGAACATCCAGGAGCTCAGGAACCAGTTGCGCACCGTGATGCCGAGCGCGGTCTTCGGGGCCAGGAAGCGGCCGGCATTGCTGTTGCCCGCGATCTTGGCGTAGCGCTTCATGATCTCGTCGTAGCGGGCGAAGGCCACCGCGTGATCGCCGCCGGCGATGGCGAGTTCGCCCGCGAGGACGTATGCGCCAACCACGGCGAGCCCAGTCCCGAAGCCGCCCAACGTGTTTCCGTAGGCCGAGTCGCCGACCAGCGCCACCCGCCCCTTGGTGTAGCCGCCGTTCATCCGTACCTGGCTGATCGAGTCGAGGTAGAAGTCGTCGAAATCGGGGAGCTCGTCGAGCATGCGCGGCACCTCCCACTTCACCCCGGCGTAGACCTCTTCGATGATGCGCCGCTGGGCGGCGGTGTCGTCGCGGCGGTAGTCGAGTTCGGGGGAGGCGAACAGGTACAGCTGCTGCGCCTTCGGGCCGCCGCTGATCGCTAGCTTGCCCGGGGTGTTGTGGCCGTGGGCGATTACGCGCTCGCGCGGACCGGTCGCATCCTTGCTCCACGGGCTGGCGCCAGCGACGCAGTAGTAGTGGCCCAGGTACTTCACCAAGTCCCGTTCCGGTCCGAAGGCCAGCCTCCGCACCCGGGAGTGGATGCCATCGGCACCGAAGACGAGATCGAAGGTGCGCGCCGGGCCGCGCTCGAACTCGACGTACACGCCGTCGGCGGTATCGGTGAGCCCGTTGATTGAATTGTCGAACAGATACTCGCAGCGCTCGGCCGTCCGCTGGTGCATGATGTCGGCCAGGTCGCCGCGCAGGATCTCCACGTCGCCGCCGGTGAAGTCGCCGGCCATGACGGCCAGACGCTTGCCGTTCTCGTCGACAAGGACCGTGTCGGTGGTGCCGGTCTGCCGCTCGGCGATCTCGTCGAGGATGCCCATCCGCTCCAGCACCGTGAAGTGGGTGCGGCCCTTGAAGTCGATGGCCTGGCCGCCGGGGCGGAGCGCCGGGGCGCGCTCGACCACGGTGACGTCGAAGCCGTAGCGGTGCAGCCAGTACGCCAGGGCGGGGCCCGCGATGCTGGCGCCGGAGATGAGGACGGTCTTGGTGCGCACGGCGTCTCCCTGAGGCTCTATATCTGTGTCCAGAAGATTCTGTTTCCGTCGGACACACTTTAGCGTATGGTAGACACTGTTTCAGGTCAAGGCGCATTGCGGAGGATTTGGTTATGCCGACACCGACCACGGTCGAACTGCTCTGGGGCACCCAGCCGCGGCCCAAGCGGGGTCCGAAGCCCGCGCTGTCCCTGGAGCGGATCGTTCCAGAAGCCATCGCCTTGGTCGATGCCGAAGGGCTGGCGAACCTGTCCATGCAGCGACTGGCGGAGCGCCTCGGATTCACCAAGATGTCGCTGTACCGGTATGTCCCGGGCAAGGCCGAGCTCACCGCACTGATGCTGGACGTCGCTATGGGCCCGCCGCCGGATATGTTTGTGAAACCCGGCGATTCGACCGAGGGAGCCTGGCGAACCGGGCTGCGCCTGTGGGCCGAGACGATTTTCGAGCGCTACAGCGCGCATCCCTGGGCGATCGAACTCACGACCGGGGTACGCCCCATCGGCCCCAACGAGATGGGATGGATGGAGGCCGCGCTCGTCGCGCTCACCGGCACCGGGCTGACCGGTTCCGAACGGCTCGACACCATCGTCCTGCTCAACGGCCATGTCCGCAGCCTGGTCCAACAGATCTCGTCGCCCGGCGGCGGTGACTCGGCCGGACAGTTCACTGCTCTGTTCGCCGAGATGATGACCGCAGCAGGTGATCGCTACCCTGCGGTGATCGCCGCCTTCGCTGAAGAGGCGTCCGCGACCGCGCTACCGACTGACGTCGACGGGCCCAACGACGCTCTGAAGTTCGGTATCGACCGCATTCTCGACGGTCTGGCTGTCCTCATCGCTCGCCGAGCCTGACCGCCACCCGCCGACCGCCGATCAGCTCACCTCAATGAGGTCGCCCAGGTCGAGGCCGGTGAGCTCGTCTGCCACTGATCGCGCACCAGAATGCCGACGAAGGGATGTCGAAGAACGTCACTACATGACATGCCGCCACGCCGGCGGATGTAGTGGATCGGCACTTTCCCGACTGCCCAGATCGGCGGAAAGATCTGAACCGTGTCAGCGCGCGCTGAGATTCGCTGGGGTCGGCTCAGGAAGGCCAGACGTGCGGTGAAGACCCAAGGATGAGCGGCAAGGTAGGCGTGAACAGGGGTATGTCGCTTGACGGCTTCAATGCCGGTCCCGGTCATTAGATGGACTGGGGATGGTCGCGCTCTCGCCGACCTCGTGGCACCGGACGATTTCGCGCGGAGATCGCGGCTCCGGCACGGCATCCGCGCCGTACCAGCGCCCATGGTCACTGACCAGTAGAAAGAGCGGTATGCGCTCATGCCCGCCAGCTGCTGCCATCCGTCGCAGCAGCCACCGCGTACACGTCGGGTGTGCCTACTGCAGCCATGCGGGAGCTGGCGAACTGTTCAAGGCACAAGGCCCACGTTACGGCGCCCTCTCGATGACCTTCGCGTGCAGGAGAGTTCCGACGAGCTCGATGCGGAGACGGGGATCGGCAGCGGGGTGCTTGGAGCGGAGCTTGAGCTTGGAGTAAGTGAAGTTGAGCCCGTCGGTGTCGATCAAGATGCCCGGCGCGTTGACGATAAGCAGCCTTTCGTGCGCCATGTCCGTCTCGATTCGCAGCACGCGGGAGGTGATGACCGCGTGGGTGAAGTCGAAGCTGACTCGGCGCTCTCGTGTTCGAAGCTCGATGCGCGGGTACCGACCAGCGCCCGTCCCGTATGTAATTTCACGGCCCTCGACCGACAGGTCACCGTCGAGGGTGACCACCATCCGCAGCCGGTCAGGCATCACGTCCGCAACGCCCTTCGCGATCGCTGAGCCGCTCGGCGTCGGCGACCGCGGCCTCCGCGATCGCCGCGCCGTAGCTCCGGCCCACCAAGATGACGTCGCGGGGGTCCTCGAACCAGATCAGGCTGGCGACGTCGTCGATGTGCGTGGTCAAGCCCGTGCTCGCCGTACCCAGATGCGATCGATCGCCAAGGCCGGTCAGCGTCGGTGCATACACCTCGTGTCCCGCCGCTCGTGGTGGCGTCGAGGGAGAACTGCCGTGCGAACAGTTGCCGCCTGACCCCCAGCGGCCCGCTTCACGCGGAAGCGGGCCGACGCGGCGGGTGTTACCCGGGCTAGGGGGTGACGAGGAGGGTCTCGCCGACCACGTGCGAGCTGTCGAAGGGTGCGGCGGCGTTGCTGATGAGGCGCGCCTGGGGCTCCAGGATGTCGCCAACGCGACCCGCCGTGGCCGTACCTGGCACGGTGAACGTGAAGGTGTTGAGTCCCGCGTTCGGCCAGTTGGCGTCGCCGTAGTTCCCGGTGACGTTCTGGGAGTCCACGAGCGCAGGATTCGTGGTGTCGGTCATCGTCATCCGGACCTGGTACTTCCCGCCGGCGCCGTGTAGGGCTGCTCCAGCTTCGGCCCTGACCTGGAAGCTGATGTTGGACCCGGCTGCGAAGTCCTGGTCGTTCGTCTCGACGGCGAGAAGGTTGACGTCGTTCGGTGCGATGGGCATTGTGATATTCCCCCTGGTTAGGTGGTGCAGTTTGAGAACCCGGCGCGTGCCGGGACCTGTTGTACTCACGGAGCATTTCTTGACAGCGTTTGATACCTCCGCCACCTACCCAAGATTGCAACACCAGCCCAGCAACAGCCGCCGGCTCCGCTCCGGTCGAGCGGGCCGGGCTCAATGCGGCTCGCGTCCGGGAGGCCCCCGACCCCAGCCCCATCTTTGTAGGACACCGGTTTGGACGGGGTTTGATCGGTCGCGATTCGCGATTGCAGCAGCGCGTTCGTCGAGACCGAGAACTGTGGCCAGATCACATGCTCGGTGTGCACCAGCAGGCTCGGGGCCGCGGGCTAGCGAGGTTCTTGCTCCGCGACGCGTTCGCCCTCGACGCAGCTGTCGGTTCACCCTCGTCGGGATCACCGGGCTGTTAACCAGGGCCGGCAAAACAGCGACGGCGAATGGGTCGACGCCGAGCTGACCCGCCATGTCGTGCGGGCGTTCAAGACCCTGGCGAACAACATCCTGGAGTCGTTCGCGAAGGGTGACCGGGTCTTCGTGCACGGGACCGTGACGACCGAGGCCTGGACCGACACCCTGACCGGCGACAAGCGAACCGCCAAGCGTGTGTTGGCCGACATCGTCGGGCCGAGCCTGCGCTGGGCCACCACTCGCATCACAAGACCACCCGCACCCCGGCCACGACAAGACACCGCACGACGTCAGCGGGCAGGAGGGCTGATCAAGTCGGGGGAGGGCGCCCATCGATGTCCACCCCCGGGCGCCCTCTCCCGCCAACGAGCCAGCGCAAACGAATGGCGCCGCCGCGTGACACGGTTCGTGACGCGAAATGCCGTCACCCGGTGGTAAATCCTGGGGCCGTTCATGTGGCTGGTGGAGACCGGTGGGATCGGATACGACGGGTAGCTGCGGCCTTTTAATCCGCAGCTGCTGCGTTCGAGGCGCGCGGTCGACTGACCGTCGGAGCGATGAATCCCCGTCCCGACGGCCGTCGCGCCCTGCCAGCGGGACGACCAGGCGCACGCGTCGCCACGAACGCCCGGATCGCCGCATATGAGTGCGTTTCCGGGACGCGGCTTGACCTTGACGTAGGGTCAGGGTTGCACGCTGGTTCCATGAACACGACATCAGCAATCGAAGTCGCCGGTCTGACCAAGTCCTTCGGCGACAACGCGGTCCTCCGCGGCGTCGACTTCGAGGTCGCGGAGGGGAGCATTTTCGCCCTGCTCGGCTCCAACGGAGCAGGCAAGACCACGGTCGTGCGGATCCTGTCGACGCTGCTCAGGGCGGACGGCGGCACTCTGACGGTCAACGGGTTCGACGTGGCGACGCAGGCTGCTGGCGTCCGGGCCTCGATCAGCCTGACCGGACAGTTCGCGGCGGTCGACGAGGTCCTGACCGGGCGCGAGAACCTGGTCCTGATCGGCCAACTGCGACGCGTGGAGGATCCGCGCGCCACCGCCGCCGAACTGCTCGCCCAGTTCGACCTGGTCGATGCCGGCGGGCGCAAGGTGGCGACCTACTCCGGCGGCATGCGGCGCCGGCTCGACATCGCCATGAGCCTGATCGGGAACCCGCCGGTGATCTTCCTCGATGAGCCGACCACGGGCCTGGACCCGCAATCGCGGATCGAGGTCTGGAGGACGGTCAAGGGATTGGCGGACCGCGGCACCACGGTTCTGCTCACCACGCAGTACCTCGATGAGGCCGAGCAGCTCGCCGACCGGATCGCGATCCTGCACGACGGCGTGATCATCGCCGACGGCACGCTCGCCGAACTGAAGGCGTTGCTGCCCCCGGCCACGGTCGAGTACGTCGAGAAGCAGCCCACCCTTGAGGAAATCTTCCTCGCGATCGTCGGTCACGACGGCGCCGGCACCGAAGGAGCACTCGCATGACCACCACGTACGTCGTCGGTGACACCGCCGTCATGCTCAAGCGGTCGCTGCGGCACATCCTGCGCAGCCCCGACACCATCATCACGACGGCCGTCACGCCGATCGCGATGCTGCTGCTGTTCGTCTATGTGTTCGGCGGCTCGATCGACACCGGCAGCGGGCCGGGCGAGAAGTACGTCAACTACCTGCTGCCGGGCATCCTGCTGATCACCGTCGCATCCGGCGTTGCGTACACGTCGTACCGGCTCTTCCTCGACCTGCAGAGCGGCATCTTCGAGCGGTTCCAGTCGATGCCGATCGCGCGGTCGGCGGCGCTGTGGGGTCACGTGCTGACCTCGCTGGTGGCGAACTTCATCTCGCTCGCGCTGGTCGTGCTGGTCGCGCTGGCGATGGGCTTCCGGTCGGGTGCCGGCGTGTTCGCCTGGCTCGCGGTCGTCGGCATTCTGGTGATCTTCACGCTGGCCCTGACGTGGCTGGCCGTCATCGCGGGACTCGCTGCCAAGACGACCGACGGTGCCGGCGGCTTCGCGTACCCGCTGCTGTTCCTCCCGTTCCTGAGCTCGGCGTTCGTGCCGACTGAGAACATGCCGGGACCTGTGCGCTGGTTCGCCGAGAACCAGCCGGTCACCTCGATCGTGAACACCATCCGCAACCTGTACGCCGAGCAGCCGGTGGGCAATGACATCTGGATCGCCCTCGCCTGGTGCGTCGGCCTGCTCGTCCTGGCGTATGTGCTGGCGATGCGGACCTACCGCCGCAAGTTCGCGTGAGAATGGGCGCATGCTGACCATCGGCCAGCTCGCGTCGTATGCGGGCGTCACCGTGCGGGCGGTCCGGCACTACCACTCGACAGGCCTGCTGCCGGAGCCCGCGCGTGACCATTCGGGCTACCGGCGGTACGACGCCGCCGCGGTGGTCGACCTTATCCGGATCCGGACCCTGGCCGAGGCGGGAGTGCCGCTCTCGCGGGTCCATGAACTGCTGAGTGCTGACGTGGATGAGTTCTCGGCAGCAGTCGACGACATCGACCGCCGTCTGCGCGCCGAGGTCCGTGAACTACAGGAACACCGCCGGCGGATCGCGCAGCTGGCGGCGGGGGACAGCCTCGCCCTGCCGCCAGAGGCCGTCGCGTACCTGGAGCGGCTGCGCGAGCTCGACTTGCCTGAGGAACTGGTCAATCTCGAGCGGGACGCCTGGATCCTGGTGGCCGCGCAGATGCCCGAGCAGATGCCCACACTGATGACGTTGAAGTCCGAACAGCTGAACGACCCGGCGGTGATCGCGCTGTATCGAGACCTCGTGGAGGCGCTGGACTGGCCATCGGGGGACCGTCGCCTCGACGCCCTCGCCGACCGACTCGTCACGCTGTTCGAGGTCGGACAGGACGACTGGGAGGAGCACGCCGAAGACTTTCCGCTGCCCGACGAGCTCGTCGAACTGCTCGACTCGGTGTTCCTCGCCAACGCGCCATTCGCGCCGCGCCTGCTTGCCCTCCTCGAGGCGCGCGGCTGGAAGGGCTGGACCCGCATCGAGCGCATCAAACCGCTCTAAGAGTTGGCGGGCGCCTTGCGGCATGTGAGTGCGTTCCCGTTTCGTGGCTAGGAGATGATCCGGTGGTGGACGACTGGCGGTTGATGGGACAGGAGACGTACCCGCATGATCGCGCACTGTCCGCGGCAGATGGGCGCGTTTCGCCTCGGCGCCCACGCTGTTCCCGCATACGGTCGGTCTGTGGCCAACATCTGGGCTACTCGACCAGCACGCGAGTCCATCTCCACTCCCAGACCGTGCCAACCTCGGGGTCGTCCTGGTCGGCGACGTGCTCGAAGGCCAGCGACACGAGCACGCCCGTCGACGCGTTCGGACCGGGCAGCGTATGCGCGATGACGTGGTCGACGTCGCCGCTGGCCACAGCACGCTCGACCAGAGCCCGGGCAGCAGCGATCCCGAACCCCTGCCCACGGAACTCGGGGGCGACTTCGAAGCCGATCTCTACAGTGCGCTCGACCGGCGGGGCGGCGAAGCCCCCTGAGCCGAGCAGGCGTCCGGTCGCGTGGTCGACGAAGAACTGCATCGACCACGAGCGGTCAGGCTCCGGCGCGTTCTGGAGATGCTCCAGCGTGAAGCCGATGGCTTCTGGGAACTCGGGCCAACCGTCCGGGACGGGTGAGCCGATCAACTCGCAGAACAGGGTGCGGTCCTCGTTCAGTGCGTTGAGCAACGGCACCGTTGCGGGGACAAGCCGGACCTGCGGATGAAAGGACATGCGGAATCTCCAATCGCGATGGGACGGCTGCACGACCTGGAGATGCGAGAGGAACCATGAGCAGGAGCACAGCCGAAACGAAGGCACGCCAAGGAAGACACCCTGGCGGTGACCTGGCCACGTCGACGCCGATCGTCAACGCGTTCACTGCGCTCCCTCCACTCTGCCTGGGCTGCGACTCCTTCCTGCCGTCCTCGCCCTATCAGCGGTGCCAGTTCGTCAGTTGTTCGGCGGTGGGTGGTCGGCGGCTTCGGGGTTGTAGCCGCACAGCTGCGGGTCGCACGCGGTCTTGTGGTCTCGACCCCACAGGTAGGTGCCTCGTTCGGTGGCACGAGCACGGTGAACGAGTCGCACTTGTTTCCTTCGGGTCAGGGTCGAGGGCACGGCGGTGAAGGTTTCTGGGAGTACGGCGACCATGCTGCTGACCTGCTCGCCGTCGTACATCCGCAGTAGGGCGGTGCATTGCCACCAGCGGATCGTCCCGCCTTGACTGTCGGGGTTGCCCGGCCACCAGTAGCTCGCCGGGTCCGGGACCAGGTAGTGGACGCCGTCGGGGTCCAGGCGCGCCCGCAGCCATGGTCCGCCTGCGCCGAGGCCGAGTCGGTGCCGTCCGCCTCTTCGTGCAGGGTGCAGACCGCGTCGGTGGACAGAGCTTTGAGAACGGTTGATTCTGCAGGCAGCGGCTGCCGCCCGGCCGGGGGTGTAACTGGCCAGCGTCCCAGTCGGACGGCGGCCCGTTGCCGCAGCGTCAGTGGCGACGGTCCGTTGCGGGGAACTGGCAGTGGCGGTGGTGGGGTCCATCGAGTCCCGTCCTGTTCGATGTGTCGCAGCAACCATGCGCACCCTCCGGGCCGGTGGTGTGCCAAGTCCAGCTCATTGGCCGCTTGGCCATCGCCTGCTGAAGACTGCTGCCGGAGGTTCCTCTGCGCGACGGCCGCCAGGGACGCGGCCGGGCGATCCCCGGCAGGTTGTGGCACACATCGGCCAGAAACCTTATGCGCTCCAGATCCTCATCGGCGCAGTTGTCCTCCGACCTGCGCCGGACGTCCTCGGCCAAATAACGAATCTCCATGAACGCCCTGGCCGCCAACAGCGCGGCTATGTCCCGATCGAGCCTAGCGTCCCGGCGCCTCACACCGCCTCACACCGCCGCGCCAGCACAGAAACGACCAGCGAGTTCCAGGGCCGGGTAGACCCACGTCTCCGCCCGGTCAAGTCCCCTATCGAGCAGCACCATCGCGCGTCGACCGCTCGGCGATGAGGACCACGGCGGCCCCCACCTCCAAACCGAGCCTCATGCCCCCAATGATGCCAGCGGCGTACTCATCTCTGCATGAGCGCGCGGATCGCGGCACGATCGGACGTTTCCGGGTCAGCCGTGCGTCCGTGACTGCTCGGCTACGGCGATCCACTCCGGGTGCTCGTGTGTCTCGCCTTCGTCGGTGCGACAGAGCATCACGTGTCCATCAGCGGTCCCGAGAACCCACCTGGCCTGATCGCTGAGCAGGGTGGTGGCGTCGTCTGCCGCTAGAACCAGAAACGCCCCGTGTTGCAGAGCACGAGGTCGCCACTCGGCAGATGTCAGCGACCAGAGAGGGTCCACGTCGGCGATCAACTCGATCCACCCGGCCCTGTGCCAAGGGAGCAAACCGACTGGCACTCTTCGGCCGTCCACGGGCCGTGGACGACCTTGCGATCGGCACTCAGGTGATCGACCGTTCCGAGGGTGATCTCGTGGAGGGGTGCCTCCTCCCAGACCGCTGCGTGCATCTCCGACACAAGGTCCAGCCATCGCGAGTCGTCATCGGTCACGCTAAGCGAGTATGCCGCGCCTCGCGCGGCCGGTCCGCTCATCGGCAGTTCCGAGGTGTGCCGTGTCGCGGACCTGCGCCTCGGGCTGGCGCGGTGCGTAGAGATATCCGAAGTCGGGCGCTCGATTCGGGTCGGGTCGCCGGTCCAGTGGCGCAGAACGATGTGGGTGTGGAGGTGCGCGGCGTTGTTGCCGAGGGTCAGGTAGTTCATCTTGGCCGGCTCGAAGCAGGTCTCGACCGCCCGTCCGATCCTGGTGACCTCGCCCCAGTAGGCGGTCGCCTGGTCGCTGGCAAGCTGGGGTCGGTTCGGTCACGTGGTCGCCGTTCCATACCGCCACGACGTACCCGGGGATGAGGCCTGTCTTCCAGGCGAACCCGTCGACCGCCTCGCCGGTGAAGTCTCGGATGCCCCACTCGTCCTCGTCGATGTCGGTTCGGCAACAGGACTCCGTCCTCGCCCTCGCGCTGGTGCGCCCAGCGATCACGCCACCGGCTGTTCTCGTGCCCATGCCCACCTACGTACCGCACACCGCCGACACTGATGGGCACGCCGCCGTTCCGACCCGCTCCGCCCTGGCATGCACTAGCGCGCGGACTGCGGCAGATGCGTGCGTTTGACGGCAACATCATGCGTCTAAACGATCGTCATCCCCGGGCGCCTACCTGGGCAGGGTCCGTGGCCTTCGGATAGCGATGGATTGTGATCTACCGACAGAAGCCGTCACCGAGGTCGACGGGCCTCTTGACAACGGTGAACTCGGCGAGGGCGTGTGCTCGCTCGCATCGGCGCTGTACAACGCACGAGTTGCGGTACCTGGCTTGGGTGAACCGTGCCATCCGTGACTTGAGATACGGCATGATCGAGCCAGAGCACTTGCCTCCGCGCCTCCCCGAAATCGCGGAATGACAGCACGCACTATCGGCAAGGTCGCGCTTCACCCTCGGCGG
>Ga0075419_10000904_pt1 | contig 19107 bp, 17 predicted proteins | sample SoiMetdeltSBSDD3_FD_76900 | JGI IMG/M metagenome (GOLD analysis project Ga0075419, IMG submission 76900) | Bulk soil microbial communities from a Populus tree surrounding site in Tennessee, USA - Soil MetaG P. deltoides SBSDD3 | ecosystem: Environmental > Terrestrial > Soil > Tree plantation... | reverse complement strand
GTACGGCCACGAGGACGTGCGGCTGCTCGACGGCGGCCGGCACAAGTGGATCGAGGAGGGGCGCGACGTGACGACCGACCTGCCGTCGCCGATTCACACGACCTACACGGCGAAGGATCGCGACGAATCGATTCGCGTCCGGAGGGACGCCGTGCTCGCCGGCCTCGGGGCCGACGGCGTCGCGCTCGTGGACGTGCGGAGCCCGCAGGAGTACGCGGGCGAGCTCCTCGCGCCTCCGGGGTACGAGCAGGAGGGGGCGGCTCGCGCAGGCCACATCCCGGGCGCGCAGTCCATCCCCTGGGCGACCGCCGTCCGGGACGACGGCACCTTCAAGAGCGTCGACGAGCTCGGCGAGATGTACGCCGACAGGGGCGTGACGCCCGACAAGGAAGTTCATGCCTACTGCCGGATCGGCGAGCGCTCGGCGCACACCTGGTTCGTGCTCCGGGAGCTCCTCGGCTACGAGAACGTCAAGAACTACGACGGCTCGTGGACCGAGTGGGGCAACCTCGTCGACGTCCCGATCGAGAGGTCCTGAAGCGACGGCCGCCCGCCGCGGCCGGTCGAGCTCCGGGGAGGCCGGCCGTCGTGGTCGCTGCGTCAGACGACGTCGCCGACGCGCTCGACCACGATGTTCGGCACACGCGCCCTCGGGCTCAGATGGAGGACGGCGCGCACGAGCTCGACGACGTCGTCGGTCTGGATCATCTCCTCGCCCGGGATGCCGGTCCAGTCGGTCATCCGCGTCGCGACGAACGCGGGCGAGATCGCCGTCGCGCGGATCCCGTGCTCGGCCTCCTCGCGGTTGAGCGAGTTCGTGAGCGAGATGAGCGCGGCCTTCGTCGCGCCATAGACCGCGAGGCCCGGGGTCGGGATCGTCCCGGCGATCGAGGCTAGGGTGATCACCTGCCCGCTCGAGGCGCGCAGGAGCGGGAGCGCCTCCCGCGTCACGATCATCGTGGCGCGCAGGTTCACGTCGAGCTGGAGGCCGATCCGCTTCGTGTCCTGGTCGGCGAAGGCGCCGCCGATGCCGATACCCGCCGAGTTCACGAGGACGTCGAGGCCGCCGAAGCGCTCGGCGTGCGCGGCCACGATCCGCACGCACTCGTCGGGGTCGGACAGGTTGGCGGCCACGCCGTGCGCGCCGAGGGCGCTCGCGGCCTCCTCGAGCGGCTCCGGACGCCTCGCGACGAGCGTGAGCTCGTAGCCCTCGTCGCGGAGCATGCGCGCCAGACCGAGGCCGAGCCCCTGCGAGCCGCCGGTGACGAGCGCCGAGCACATGCGCCCGAGTATCCCAGGGACGGGCGGGACGGGGAGCGGCAACGCGCCGAAGAAAATGCGGCCGCCGAGGGGGCGGCGGCCGCGTCGTCAGGGGGAGAGGAGAAGGGTGTGGATCTCTCCGCCGTCTCGTTCGGCGTCGCGGCGGTCGTTCCTCCCACACAGCCCGAAGGCCGCGAACTCCTAGAGTTCGCTGCGTGGAGACGGTCCCTCTCACGTCGCTGGCGCGGGCGGGAGGATGCGCCGCGAAGTACGCGGCCGCGAGGCTCGAGTCGGCTCTCGCCGGGCTCGTGCCGGTCGACGCCGAGGACCTGCTCGTCGGGCTCGACCCGGCCGACGACGCGGCCGTCTACCGCCTCGACGACGAGCGTGCGCTCGTCTTCACCGTCGACTTCTTCCCGCCCCTCGTCGACGACCCGCGCACGTTCGGCGCGATCGCGGCGACGAACGCGCTCAACGACGTGTTCGCCATGGGCGGACACCCGCTGCTCGCGCTCTCGATCGCGGCCTTCCCTGAGGACCTCCCGACCGAGATGCTCGGAGAGGTCCTCGCGGGGGCCGACGAGCGGGTCCGCGCGGCCGGGGCGATCCTGGCCGGCGGCCACACGATCCGCGACTCGGAGCCGAAGTACGGGCTCGCCGTGGTGGGCACCGTCCATCCCGAGGCGGTCTGGCCGAAGGCGGGCGCGCGGCCGGGCGACGTCCTCTTCCTGACGAAGCCGCTCGGGACCGGGATCGTGCTGCAGGCCGTGCGGGACGGGAAAGCACCGCCGGGCGCGCTCGAGGCGGCGGTCGCCTCGATGCTCGAGCTCAACCGCGCTGCGGCCGACACGCTGCGGCCCTTCTCCCCGTCCGCGGTGACCGACGTGACGGGCTTCGGCCTCCTCGGACACGCGCACGAGCTGGCGGAGCGAAGCGGCGTCCGCGCGGTCTTCGATGGCGAGAGCCTCCCCGCGCTGCCCGGCGCCCTCGAGCTCGCGGAGCGGGGCGTCGTGACCGGCGGCGACCGGCGCAACCGTGAGTTCGCGGCGCCGCATGTCGAGACCACCGCGGCTCCGGCCCTCGAGGCGCTCGCGTACGACCCCCAGACGGCCGGCGGCCTCCTCGTCTCGATCCCGTCCGAGCGCGGCGCCGTGCTCTCCGCCACGTTCGCGGCCGCCGGGCTCGCGCTGGAGGAGATCGGGAGCGTCGAGGACGGCTCCGGGGTCGTGCTGCGCTAGTGGCCACGACTGCGGTCAGCCGCGTCCGCGTGCTCGACCGGACGCGCTTCCTCTGGCTGGCGGCCGCGTCGTGCGTTGCCGTCTTCCTCGTCGTCACCTCGGGTGCGTTCGTGCGGCTGACGGGCTCGGGGCTCGGCTGCGAGAACTGGCCGCGCTGTGGCGACCGTCCGTACCCGGAGCAGGGGTACCACGCGTTCGTCGAGTTCGGCAACCGCATGGTCGCCCTGGTCGGGATCCTGCTCACGCTCGCCACCTGGCTCGCTGCGCGCAGGGTGGGCGGGCTCTCACGGATCGGCCGCGCGGCCGCCCTCGGCGCGTTCCTCGTCGCCGTGGCGCAGATCCCGATGGGGGGCATCACGATCGCGGTCGACCTGCACCCGTTGGCCGTGATGACGCACTTCCTGCTCGGACTGACCGTCCTCGGGCTCGCGGCGATCGTCGTCGTCGAGGCCTGGAGCCTCGTCTCGGGGGTCGCTCCGCCGGCCGGCCCGACGTGGCTGCGACAGGTCGTGACCTGGCTCGGCCTGCCCGTCTGCGCCGCGCTCGTCGTCACTGGAGCAATCGCCACCGCATCGGGCCCGCATCCGGGCGCCAGCGAGGAGGTGGAACGGCTCGGCTTCGAGATCGCAGACACGGTGTACGTGCACGTCCGCGTCGCCGCGGTCTTCGGGATCGGCGTGCTCCTCGTCGGCTGGCTCCTGTGGGGGTTCCGCGCTCGCTATCCGGGCCTGCTACGCCTGTGGACGCTGCTGCTCGCCGTCCTCGTCGCGCAGGCGATCCTCGGCGAAGTGCAGTACCGCAACGCGCTCCCGTGGGGGCTGGTCCTCCTCCACGTGTCCCTCGCCTCGGCGATCTGGGCCCTCAGCCTCGTCCTCGCCTTCGCACTCTGGCGACCGCCCGGGGCGCTGGCGCGCGAGTAAGCTCCGGCGATGGAAGGGGAGCTCCGCATGTACGAGCGGCCGGCGCTCGAGCGCCCCGTCCTGATCGGGGCATTTCGGGGCTGGAACGACGGCGGCCAGGCCGCGACGCTCGCCACCGGGTACCTCGCGCGCCTCTGGAACGCCCAGAAGTTCGCGGACATCGACCCGGAGCTCTTCGTCGACTTCCAGGCGACGCGTCCGCACGTCTCGCTCGACGAAGGCGCCACCCGGCGCATCGACTGGCCCGAGAACGCGTTCTTCCGGGCGCGGATCCCGGGCGCGAACCGGGACGCCGTGATCCTGATCGGCGTCGAGCCCAACTACCGCTGGCGGACCTTCACCGATCTCGTCTCCGACGTCGCCCGGGACCTCGGGGTCGAGCTCGTCGTCACGCTGGGTGCCCTGCTCGCGGACGTGCCCCATACCCGCCCCTCCCCGGTGACCGGTGCCGCGACCGATCCGCACCTCGTCGACGAGCTCGGCCTGCAGCTCTCGCGGTACGAGGGACCGACGGGGATCGTCGGTGTCCTCCTCGACGCCTGCCGGCGCTCGGGCATTCCCTCCGTCAGCCTGTGGGCAGCCGTTCCGCACTACGTGTCGCTCGCGCCGAGCCCGCGAGCTGCCCGCTCGCTCTGCGACCGGCTGGCGGGTGTCCTCGGCATCGACATCGACGTGAGCGAGCTCGCCGAGGCCGAGGAGTCCTACGTCGAGCAGGTCTCGGAGGCCGTCGCCGGCGATGCGGAGACCGCTGCGTACGTCGAGGAGCTCGAGCAGCGAGCCGACTCGCTCGACCTGCTCGAGGAGTCCGGCTCGATCCCCTCGGGCGAGGCGCTCGCGGCGGAGATCGCGCGCTTCCTGCGCGAGCGCGAGAAGAACGGCGGCGGCGAGCGCGGCTAGCGCGACCGGCGGGACGACGGCGACGGTCGTCGTCCAAGCGTCAGGCGGCGTCCTCGCTGCGCTCGGCCGGGGCCGTGGGGCCCGGCGTCACGGGTGCGTCGCCGTTCGCCGAGGGCTCTGCGGCTCCCTGGGTAGCGGCACCCTGCGGAGCCTGGCCCTTGCGCTTCCGGCGCCTGCGCCGGCTCTTGCGGGCGGTCAGCTTCGGGGCGGGCAGGTTGTCGGCGAGCGCGTTCGCGATGTCCTCGATCGAGCCGAGCTCCTCGCGCGCGCGGTCGAGCGCGCCGTTCGCCCGGGGCGTGTAGCCGTCGGCCGAGGCGAGCAGGGCTGCGCCGACGGGGAGCGGCATCGAGCTCGCGACCTGGACGAGGCGGTTGACGTTCTCCTCGTGCCGGTAGCCCCGCGAGTTGGCTGCGGCGCCCAGCAGCCTCTTCGCCTCCGGGAACTCGGTCGAAACGCGGCGGTCCTGCACCTTCCGGGTCGCCCGGGCGAGGCGCCACGTCCAGCGGGCGAGGATCTGCTCGGGCGCGACCGCCTTCCCGTCGCCGATGGCGCGCAGGAGGACACGGACGCCGGCCGCGCGGTCCTTCTCCCAGGGCGGGGCCTGGGTGACGAGCGTGACGAGGTCGTCGAAGTCCGCCCGGTCGACGGGCGTGGCGACCCGGTCGAGCAGCGCCGTCATCCGTAGCCGGCGGTTGGGGTTCTCGGCGGCGCAGGTCGACAGGAACTGCTCGAGCGCGGGCTTGCTCGCGCGGCCCTCGGTGAACTTTCGCGCGAACTCCGCACGCTGGTCGAAGCGGATCTGGCGGCCGGCGATCGTCGCCCAGAAGCGCTGCTCGTCCTCGTCCAGGTACTTCGGGTCGATGCGCTGCCACTCGCGCTGGATGACGTTGAGGCGGCGCGCGACGTCCGGGGTGACCGGGACGAGCCACGGCACCGGCGAGAGCTTGCGGCGGGCACGGCGCTGCTGGCGGCGGCGCGGCGCCGGGGTGACGCGGGCGCCCTCGCGGTAGAAGTCGGCATCGAGGAGGGCGTGCAGCGAGACGACGCGGTCGTTGTGCGTCGACGCCTTGGGGACGAAGTCGACGACGACGCCGGCCTCCTTGCGCGGGTGGATGCGCATGATGCGGCCGATCCGCTGCTGGTAGACGCGGCGCGAGGCCGTCGGCGCCAGGTGCATGCACACGGTCGCCCGGGGCGAGTTCCACCCCTCCGCGAGGAGCTGCGCGTTGATGAGGACGTTGATCTCACCGCGCTCGTAGGCGGCCAGAGTCTCGGCGAGACGGGCGGGAGGAGTCTTCCCGGAGACGGCCTCCGCCTTGAGCCCTACAGCTCGGAACTCCTGGGCGAGGTTGTACGCGTGCTCGACGCCCGCCGAGTACACGATCCCCGGCGTCGAGCCGAACCGCTCGCGGTAGAGGCTCGCGGCCGCCTGGTTCAGGGCCTCGTGGTCGAGGGCCGCGGCGAGGGCGCGCTCCTCGAAGTCCCCGCCGACGATCGGCACGGAGTTGATGGCCGCGGCGGGCGGCACGCGCAGGCAGCGCAGCGGCGCGATGAGACCGCGGCGCGCGGCGTCGCCGAGCGGAAGGTCGTCCACCGAGGCCGGGAAGACGTCGGAGACCTGCTTCGCGATCAGCTGCTCGGTCGCGGTCATCCCGATGTAGAGCGGCGCGTGGAAGGCGCGGATCGCGGCGCTCGTCTTCTCCCCGAGCGCGGTGTGAGCCTCGTCGCAGAGGACGAGGTGGTATGTCTCCCGGTCGAGCTCCGAGCCGTGCCGCGCGAACCAGGCGTAGGTCTGGATCGTGATCGGGTTGTCGGAGGGGGCCTGCTTGCCCTTGATGACCGCCTCCGCGAAGCGGTCGCCGTAGCCCTCGGTCGTCAGGTCGCGCGTGAACTGCGAGACGAGGAGGCGTCGGTGGGTGAGGATGAGGACTCCCAGGTGACGGGCCGCCTCGACGAAGCCGGCCGCCGCGATCGTCTTGCCCGAGGCCGTGGGGTGGCGGAACCGGTAGCGGCGCGCTGCTCCGGGGTCGACGCCGTGGAAGCCGTCCTCGAGCGCGGCCTCGTCGACGAAGCCGGCATCGAAGTCGTCCTCCGGTTCCTCCTCGACCTCTGTCTCGGCGACTGCGCCGTTGCCCCCTCCGTGGCCGTTGCCGTTCTCATCCGGGGCGCGCTGGGTCGACGCGATGAGCTCCGCGAGCATCCCGGCGAGCGCGTCGACCTGGTGCCGTCGGAGCTCGGTGCCGGTCGCCGTGCGCGGCGGGTCCTCGGTGAGCACGCGCTCGAGGCCGAGCATGAGCCCGTACCGGACCTTCCAGCCCGCGGATGGCTGCGCGCGACCGGCCTCGATCTCGGCGAGCGCGTCGTCGAGCGCCGCCCGGCGGGCGGTGCCGGCGGCGAGCGCGAGATCCGGCTCCTCCTCCGGGTGCAGGAACGGCTCGCCGAACCAGGCCTCGGCCCGTTGGGCCGCAGCGGTCAGGCGTTCGGGTGTGTCCGACGTCAGCGTCGCGGTGATCGTCACGTCGTGTGTTCAGGCAGCACGTGCCGCCGTGCCGCTCCTTCCTGAGAGTCGACGCTCGCCTGTTTTCCCGGCGAGCGGTACCGTCAGAGCATACCTCAGGTACCGGTCGGGGAAACGGGAACCGCCCGTTCGGCCGTGCGCGAGACCGACGCGAGCGGCCGGCCGACGACGCGTTCGGACACGCCCGACTGGTCGAGGTGCTTCGTGATCCCGCCGAGCCAGAACGGGAACCCGGCGCCGAGCAGGAGGCAGGTGTCGATGTCGGCGGCCTCCGCGACCACGCCGTCCTCGAGGATGTGGCGCGACTCGTCGGCGAGCGCCTCCAGGACTGCCGTGTGGATCTCCTCCACGCTCCGAGGGGCGTGCTCGACGACGACCTGCTCGCCACCCTCGGCGAGGCTCTCGAGCGTGGGCGAGAGGACGAACCGGTCGGGCCACGCCTCGTGGAGTGTGCGGCGGACGTGGCTCGCCACCTTCGGGCCGACGAGCTGGAGGAGCACGGAGGGCGCCATCGGCAGCCCCATCCGGAGCACGGCCTCGTCCGTCTCCTCGACGGTGTTGCCGTGGTCGAGCGCGTCCATGACGACCGACCCCTGGCGTCCGAGCAGCCGGTTCACGACGAAGCCGGGCGCGTCCCGCACGAGGACGCCGGTCTTGCGCAGCCCCTTCACGACCGCCCAGGCGGTGGCGAGCGTCGCGTCGTCGGTCTCCGGTGTGCGCACGAGCTCGACGAGCGGCAGCACGGCGACCGGGTTGAAGAAGTGCATGCCGACCACACGCTCCGGGTGCTCCAGCGCGCTGCCCATCTCGGAGACGGAGAGGGACGACGTGTTCGTGGCGAGGATGCACTCGCGCGAGACGACGCGCTCCAGCTGCGCGAAGACCTCCTTCTTCACCGCCATCTCCTCGAACACCGCCTCGAGCACGAGGTCGCAGCCGGAGAAGACGTCCCAGCCGGTGCCCCCGCCGACGAGCGAGGCGAGGAAGCGGGCCTTCGCCTCTCCGAGCCGCCCCCTGCGCACGAGCTCGTCGAGCTCGTCTTCGATCCACGACACGGCGTCGTCGACCTGCTCCTGCGTGAGGTCGCGGAGCACCACCGGCACCTCGAGCCGGCGGAGCGCGAGCAGTGCGAGCTGGCGCGCCATCAGGCCGGCGCCGACGAGCCCGAGCTTCTCGACGCGCCGAGGCTCGGCGTCCGGGATCCCGACTCCGCGCTTCGCGCGTCGCTCGACGAGGCCGAAGGCGTAGATCGACGCCTGCGCCTGCGGGCCGGGGAGGAGCTCCGCGAGCGCGTCCTCCTCCGCGCGGTACCCCTCCTCGAGCGACCACGTCGCTGCACCCTCGATCAGGTCGAGCGCGCGGTACGGGGCGGGCGCGGCCCCGTGCACCTGCCCGTCGAGCCGCGCCCGCGCCTTGCGGCACACCTCGGCGACGTCGGAGAGATCGGCCCCGGGGTGCCGCTTTCCGGCGCCCTCCTCGATCTTCTCGAGCAGGAACGCGAGCGACTCGTCGAGAAACTCCACCGGCTCGAGCAGACGGTCTGCGAAGCCGGCCTCGAACGCCTGTCGGCCCGTGAGCATCCGGTTCTGGCGGAGTGGGCTCTCGACCACGAACGTCACCGCCTGCTCGGCCCCCACCAGGCGCGGGACGAGCTGCGTGCCGCCCCAGCCCGGGATGAGCCCGAGGAAGACCTCGGGGCATGCGAAGTGGCGCACCGAGGACGCGATCGTCCGGTAGTCGCAATGCAGCGCGATCTCGACGCCGCCGCCGAGGGCCGCGCCGTTGACGGCCGCGACGGTGACGAACGGGAGCTCGCGGATCCGGCCGAAGAGCTCGTGCCCGGCCTCGCCGCCGAGGCGTGCGCGCTCGGGCGTGATCTCTCCGAACTCGTCCATGTCGGCTCCGACGGCGAACACGAACGGCTTCCCGGTCAGCAGGAGCCCGCGCCAGTCGCGCGTGCGCAGCTGGTCGAGAACGGTCTCGAGCGAGCGCAGCGCCTCTTCGCCGAACGTGTTCGGCTTCTGCCAGTCCTCCCCGTTGTCCATCGTCACGAGCGCGACCGGCCCGGACCGCGTCTCGAGCCGCTGGAGCTTGAACAGCGTCGGGCTAGCCACGACTTCGCACGTTCTCCCAGAGCAGGGCGGCGCCCATGCCGAGGCCGATGCAGAGCGCCGTCAGCCCGTAGCGGACCTCGGGGCGCTCGCGGAAGCCGTGGGCCAGCTGCGCCATCAGACGCACGCCGGTCGCGGCCAGCGGGTGGCCGCAGGCGATCGCTCCGCCGTAGGGGTTCAGGCGCGGGTCGTCGGGCGCGACCCCGACCCCGTCGCACCAGGTCAGCACCTGCACCGCGAACGGCTCGTTCAGCTCGAACAGGCCGACGTCGTCCAGCGTGAGCCCGGCCCGCTCGAGCACCCGGCGCGTCGCCGGCACGGGCCCGAGGCCCATCAGCTCGGGCTCCACCCCCGCGTACGCGAACCCGACGAGCCGCATCCTCGGCTCCAGCTCGAGCTCCTCCGCCGCAGCGGCGGAGGCGAGAAGCGCCGCGGTCGCCCCGTCGGTCAGGCCGGCCGAGTTCCCGGCGGTGACGCGGCCGCCGACGCGGAACGGCGTCCGCAGCCCGGCGAGCGCCTCCATCGTCGTCTCGGGCCGCAGGAACTCGTCCCGCGCCGCGACGGTCCAGCCCTCGTCGCCGAAGACGGACATCGGGACGACGATCTCGTCCATGACGCCGTCCTCCCACGCCTTCGCCGCCCGGCGCTGCGACTCGACCGCGTAGGCGTCGGCGGCCTCCCGCGTCAGGTGCGGGAACGCGTCGTGGAGGTTCTCCGCGGTCTGCCCCATCACGGCCGCGGACTCGTCCACGATCCGCTCGGCGACGAAGCGCGGGTTGAAGTCGACGTCCTCTCCCATCGGGTGGTGCCCCATGTGCTCGACGCCGCCGACGAGGACGACGTCCGCGGCACCCATCGCGATCTCGCCCGCCCCGGCCGTCGTCGCGGTCAGGGCTCCGGCGCACATGCGGTCGACCGCGAACCCGGGCACCGAGGCCGGGAGGCCTGCGAGGAGCGCGACGTCGCGGCCCAGGGTGAGGCCCTGGTCGCCCACCTGCGCGGTCGCCGCGAAGACGACGTCGTCGACCCGCTCCGGAGCGACGCCCGGGTTCCGGCGCAGCAGCTCGCGGACCACCTTCACGGCCATGTCGTCCGCGCGCGTTCGCCAGAACACGCCGCCGGGGCCCGCCCGCCCGAAGGCGGTACGGGCGCCGTCCACATAGACCACGTCGCGGAGCTCGGGCACGACGGGACGATACTTCCGGGACGATGGCGACCTGGGAGGAACGCGCGGAGCGGGCGGTGGAGCGCTACGAGGACGGCCTCGCTCGGCTCCCGGAGACGCCCGACGAGCGTCAGCGGCAGCTCACGCGCACGGGGAACGCGGCCTGGGCAGCCGGGCTCTCCTTCCTCATGCTCGGACGGGTGGACGAGGGCCGCGCGTGGCTCCTGCGCGCGGCCGAGCGCTACCGCGAGAGCTGGCCCGACGCCCCGCCCTCGAGCTGGGGCAGGCCGCTCGGAGCCGTGAAGGCGCGGCTGATCGCCGGGGACGTCTCCGGCGCGTGCGCTGATTCCGGCTGGGCGCTGGGGGAGGGGGCGGCGGAGGCGGAGAGCCCGATCGGCCGCTACGCGGGCGCGCTGGCGCACCTCGTGCTCGGCGAGGACGCGAGCGCCTGCGCTGTGGCTGCGGCACTGCGGGATCGCGACGACTTCCCACCTGTCGTCGCGGATTCCCTGGTCGCGCTCGCGACGGGCGACGCGACGGGCTACGACGTCGCGATCCGGGGGCTGCTCACGGACTTCGAGAGCCGTGAGGAGTTCCTCGAGGACGTCCATGTCGCCGACACCGTGCTCGCGCTGCAGGCCCTCGCGACCGAGCGCGCGCTCGCGGTCGAGCTCGACTCCCCGCTGCTTCCGCGCTGAGCGCGGGCGCGGGCTACTCCTCGCCCGCCGCGAGCTCGCGGGCCCGCACCATCGCGGCCTGAATCGCGTTCAGGAAGGCGGCACGGACACCCGCCATCTCCAGCTCCCTGATCGCCGCGATCGTCGTTCCACCCGGAGAGGTGACCATCTCGCGGAGCTCGACGGGATGCATCTTCTCGTCCCGGAGCTGCTTCGCCGTGCCCAGCATCGTCTGGATCACGAGCTGCGTCGAGATCTCGCGCGACAGCCCGAGGAGGATCCCCGCCTCGATCATCGCCTCGGCGAGGAGCGCGAAGTACGCCGGGCCGGAGCCAGAGACCGCCGTGATCGCGTCGAGCGCCGTCTCCGGCACGCGCACGACCGCGCCGAGGTGGGACAGGGCCTCCTCGGCGAGCGCGAGGTGCTCGTCGCCGGCATGCGCTCCGGCGCACAGGCCGGCGATCCCCTCGTGCACCGTCGAGGGCGTGTTGGGCATCGCGCGGACGACCGGCACGTCACCCGAGAGCCGCGCCTCGATCCGTGACGTCGGGATCGCAGCCGCGATTGTGAGCACCGTCTGCTCGGGCAGGATGAGCCCGCCGATCTCGCCCAGCAGCCCTTCGATGTCCTGCGGCTTGACGGCGACGACGACGAGGGCAGCCCCGGCGGACGCCTCGTGGTTCGAGAGCGTCGCCGCGATGCCGTGGCGGTCGCGCAGCTCCTCCACGCGCTCGGCGCGACGCGCCGTCGCAGCAATCTCGCCCGGCTCGCGCCAGCCCGAGGAGAGCAGGCCGACGACGAGCGCCTCCCCGATCCGCCCCGTCCCCAGGATCGCGATCTTGCGCGGGTCGACCATGCGCGGAGTGTACGACCGGTTTCGCGGCCGGCCCTACGCGGCGCGGCGCGAGCGCGCGAGCCGGGCGCGGCCCATGCTCGCACCGGGGACGGCCCCGAGCTTCAGCCCCCGGAGCAGGTAGACGCTGGCCAGGCCCTGCCACTCGCCGTAGGGCGCGAGGAGCTCCGCGGTCTCGCCCGGCTCCGGCCAGCGCCCGCTCCGGGCGGCGAGAAGCTTCACGAGCCCCAGATCGTCGACGAGCCCGGCGTCGTACCGGCCGAGCCCCTGCAGCGCGACGATGCCGACCGTCCACGGCCCGATCCCCCGCTCGCGGCCGAGCCTCGCGAGGGCGGCCTCGGGGCGATCCTTCAAGGCCTCGAGGTCGAGCGTCCGGGCGATCCGTACCAGCGTCGCCGCCCTGCTCGCGGCGAGGCCGAGCCGGCAGAGCGCCGCGGGCGAGAGCCGTGCGAGCGCTTCCCGCGTCGGCGGGTCCTCGCCGCACGCGCGCACGACGGCGCGCTCGATCTCGAGCGCCCGGCTCGCCTGGATGAGCTGACCGCAGATCCCGCGGAGGAGGGCGTGCGCGACCGTCGCGCGTCGCCGCGGACGGAGGCCGCGCAGCGCCCGCAGGGAGGCGCCGAGCACCGGATCGCGGGCAAAGCGACGATGGAACTCGCGCGTGTCGTCGTCGAGCGCGAGCACGAACCGCGCCTCGAGGACGGCGCGCTCGTCCGGCGCCTCGAGGACGACGGAGCCGTCCGACAGCTGCTCTGCGCGGGCCCAGCGCCCCTCCGGGAGCCGGCCGTGCCAGGGGCCTCCCGTGGTCAGCCGCAACGAGTATGGGCCCCGCGGCACGATCCTCGCCTCGACCACGTTCGCCACCCTACTCGCAGGCCGTGACTCGATACTTACGCGGTGCGCCTGACCGATGCGATCTCGCTCCGCTCGCGGCAACGGAAGCTGCGGCTCTTCCTGGACGAGATGCAGCCGACAAGCGAGACGACGGTGCTGGACGTCGGCGCCGACGAGCTCGCCTTCGGCGAGGGTGGCGGGTGCGGAACACTGAATTTCTTCGAGGAGCTGTACCCGTGGCCCGACCGCATCACCGCGCTCGGGCTCCACGACGGCGCCGGCTTCCGGGAGCGCTACCCGGCAGTTCGCTACGTCCAGGGGGACGCCTGCGCCCTCCCCTTTGGGGACGGCGAGTTCGAGGTCGTCTTCTCGAACGCGGTGATCGAGCACGTCGGCGGCCGCGAGCGGCAGCGCAGGCTCGTCCTGGAGGCGCTCCGCGTCGGCAGGCGCGTCTTCCTGACGACGCCGAATCGCCGCTTCCCCGTCGAGGTGCACACCCGGCTCCCCTTCGTCCACTGGCTCCCCGACGCCGTCGCCCACCGCGCCTACGACCTCGTGGGAAAGGGATTCGCGAAGGAGCTCGACCTCCTCTCGCCAGGCACGCTCGCCTCGCTCTTCCCCGGTCGCGTCCGCGTGGTGAACCTCGGGCTGACGCTGGTGGCGATCGTTGACTAGCCGCGGCGAGCGCTTCGCCGGCGCCGCTCTCCTCGCGCTCGTCCTCGGCCTCGTGCTTCACAACGCCGCGATGGCGCAGCTGTGGGAGGTGGGCGTGCGTGGCAGGGCGCTCGACGTCGCCGCCGCGTGGAAGGAGGTGCTCCTGCTGCTCGCGCTCGCGGCCGCCCTCTGGGGGGCACGCGGCGTGCCGAAGGTGACGCTCGTGGACCTCCTCGCAGCCTGCTACGCGGGAATCGTGATCGTGTACGCGCTCGTCCCGCAGTCCCTCCTGGACGGCGAGGGGACCGCGCGTGGAGAGCTCCTCGCGCTCCGGCACCATCTCCTGCCGGTCGCGGCGTACGCGCTCGGTCGGCTCGTCTCGCGCCTGTGGGAGGAGCGGTCCCGGCTGGGCGCGGCGATCGTCGTCGCGGCGATCGTCGTCGCGGTCGCCGGGCTCGTCGACCTCGCCATCGTCTCGCTGCAGTCCTGGCGCGAGTCGGGCGTCCCGGGCTGGTATCGCGAGCAGCTGGGGCTCGACTACGAGGGGCTGTCGGGGCTCCCCGAGAACTGGGTCTACAACACCGGGGACGAGCAGAACCCGATCCGCAGGCTCGTCTCCACGCTGCTCTCGCCGCTGGCGAGCGCCTACGTCCTGGTCGTCGCACTGCTGTACGTCGTGAGTCGGCCTCGCACGGTCTGGTGGGCGCTGCTCGCGGGGCTGCTGTACGCCGCACTGCTGTACACGCACACGCGCGCGGCGCTCGGTGCCCTCGCCGTCGGACTCGTCGTGCTCGCGGTCGCGCAGCGTCGCGTCCTGCCAGCGGTGCTCGCCGCGCTCTCGATCGTCGCGGGCGCAGCATTCCTCGCCGCCTACCCGTCGATCGGGCCCTCGACGAGCTACACGGAGGAGGAGCTCGAGTTCCTCCGCCAGAACGCCCAGGAGGAGCCGGGGACGAGCGCGGACCCGCTGTCGCCGTCCGAGTCGTCGACGGCGAGCCACTGGCGCAACCTGCGGGATGGGGTCCGGGCGGTCCTCGACCACCCGCAGGGGTACGGCCTCGGGAACGCGGGCGTCGTCGCGAAGCGGACCGGCGTGGAGATCAAGGCCGGCGAGTCCACGTACACGGAGATCGGGATCGACGCGGGCCTCGCCGGCATGGTCGCGTTCGTTCTGTGGAACCTCCTGCTCCTCGTCGGCCTGCTGCGGCGCGAAGCGTGGCTCGGCGCGGCCTTCGCCGCCGTGCTGCTCCTCGCGCTGCAGACGGACGTGATCGGCGTCCACTGGCTCGCCGTCGCGGTCTGGGGCGCCGCCGGCGTCGCGCTCCGCGCCCCGCGCGGCGCGGGGCCTGCGGATGCGGAGGCCGAAGAGGGCGCCGAGCCCGAGCCGGTGCCCGATCCGGAGCCTCGACCCGCGCCGTCCGAGGGCTAGTTCGGCGGCCGGCCCCCGCAGCCGCGAGACGGCCGGTTGCTACGATTCCCGCGTCCAGCTAGAGCGAGTCCGGTTACGCGCGCACGTGCGCTTTCCTTACCCGTTCGTGAGTAGGTGAGGGAGGTGTTTTCCATATGGCAACCGGAACCGTGAAGTGGTTCAACGACAGCAAGGGGTACGGGTTCATCACGCCCGACGAGGGCACGAAGGACCTGTTCGTCCATCACAGCAACATCGTGTCGGAGGGGTACAGGAGCCTCGCCGAGGGCGCGCGCGTCGAGTACGAGGCGCGCGAGGGGACGAAGGGCCCCGAGGCGACGAACGTCGTTCCCGCCGCGTAGTCGAAGCGTCGAGCCCGCGGTCGCCCTCCGGCGGCCGCGGCGCTCCTCGCAGAGAAGGGGTGCATCGCACTGAAGGAAGAGAAGCTCGAAGTCGAAGGTGAGGTGGTCGAGGCCCTGCGGAGCAGGATGTTCCGGGTCCGCCTCGACAACGGGCACGAGGCGCTCGGCTACATGGGCGGCCGGATGAAGAGCAACCGCATCCGTGTCTTCCCGGGCGATCGCGTCCGGATCGAGCTCTCGTCGTACGACCTCACGCGCGGCCGGATCGTCTACCGGCTGAGCTGAGACCGAACGAGAGAGCCGCCCTCTCGGGCGGCCCTCCAGTCTCGTGACTGCGCGAGCGGCAGGCCCGCGTCGCCGGCCGACCCGGTCAGTCAGCTCGTGGGGATGAGGACCTTGTTCACGACGTGGATGACGCCGTTCGAGGCCAGCACGTCGGTCTTGGTGACGCGCGTCGAGCCGTTCAGGAAGACGTTCCCTCCGCGGACCGAGACCCTCAGGGACTGACCCGAGAGCGTCTTCACGCTCTTGCCGTTCAGCGTCACGACCTTCGCCGCGGGCACCTTGCCCTTGACGACGTGGTAGGTGAGCACCTTCTTCAGCAGTGCCCGGTCCTCTCCGACCGCCGCCAGCGTCGACTTCGGGAGCTTCTTGAACGCCGCGTTCGTCGGAGCGAAGACGGTGTAGTTGCCCTTCTTCAGCGCGCCGACCAGCCCCGCCTTCTGGAGGAGCGTGACGAGGGTGCTGAACTGCGGCGCCGCCGCCGCGACCTGGGCGAGATCCTGCTTCGGCTGTGCCGGCGCCGCACCGACGGGCGCGACGATTGCAGTCGCCGCGACAGCCGCGGCGGCGAGGATGACGAGTGCAGTGCGCATTGCTGACCTCCTGTCTAGATTACGTGTAGGGACTGTACAGAATACTCGGAAGCCAGCGCAAGCATCGGAGCCGATTCTTAACAAAGCCTGGAATTCCACCGTACTTTCTGTATAGAGTATGTACCGACTATGGACGTCTGGAATGACATTGCACGGGTCGTCGCGGGTCGCCGAGGAAAGTTCGTCGTGCTCGGCGCGTGGCTCCTGGTCGTGGTGGCTCTCGGGCCGCTCGCCGGGCGCTTCGAGGCCGCGCAGGAGAACGAGCCCTCCAGCTTCCTCCCGGAGAGCGCCGAGTCGGTCGCGGTGCTGGAAGCCGCGGCCGGCTTTCGGTCGGGCGAGTCGACGCCGGCCATCGCCGTGTTCCGGAATCCAGCAGGGCTCGGCGACGATGGGCGCGAGGCCGTTCAGCAGGCCGGCGAGCGGATCGCGAGCGCGGGGCTCGCGGGGGTGGGCCGCATACCGCAGCCCGCGTTCTCCGAGGACGGCACGGCAGCCGTCGTGCCGATCCCCATCACCGCGGCCGGTGACGAGGACGTCCTGATCGGCGCGGTCGAGGGCTCGCGCGAGCTCGTCCAGGAGGGCCTGCCGGAGGGCGTCCAGGTCGAGGTGACCGGTCCCGCCGGGTTCTCGGCCGATGCGTCGAAGGCCTTCGAGGGCATCAACTCGACGCTCCTCTTCGCGACCGCCGGCCTCGTGTTCGTGCTGCTCGTCCTGATCTACCGGAGTCCCATCTTCTGGGTGCTTCCGCTGCTGACAGTGCTCTTCGCCGAGGCCGTCGTGCGAGGGCTGGGGACGTTGCTCGCGGATGCCGGGCTCCTGATCAACGGCCAGACGGGCGGCATCCTCCTGGTCCTCGTTTTCGGGGCAGGGACCGACTACGCGCTCCTCCTGACCGCCCGCTACCGCGAGGAGCTCCACCGCGTCGAGGACAAGCACGAGGCGATGCGGATCGCGCTCCGTCAGGGCGGCCCCGCGATCGCCGCCTCTGCGGGCACCGTCGTCGCCGCTCTTCTCTGTCTCTCCGTTGCCGACGTCAACTCCGTGGCCGGGCTCGGCCCCGTCGGAGCGCTGGGCGTCGCGGTCGCCGCCGTCGCCATGCTCACGCTCCTTCCCGCGCTTCTGCTCATCGGCGGGCGGCGGGCCTTCTGGCCGTTCGTCCCGCGTCACGGGACGGACGCAGGCGTCGGTCGCGGGTTCTGGCGCGGCCTCGGGCGCCGGATCGAACGACGCTATCGGGCGGCGTGGATCGGCACCGCGCTCGTGCTGGCGGCCCTCGCCCTGGGGACGCTCGGGCTCGACGACGACCTCACGACGGCGAACCTCTTCCGCGGCTCGGTCGAGTCGGTTCGGGGGCAGAAGCTGCTCGAGCAGGCCTTCCCTGCGGGGGCGAGCGCCCCGACCGTGGTCCTCGTGACCGATCCCGCGCGAGCCGAGGACGCGCGCGAGGCGGCCCGCGCGGCGAACCACGTCGTCGCGGTGGGGGAGATCGAGCGGGGCGAGCCCGGTGCGCGCTTCGAGGTCACGCTGGACTCGGATCCGTTCGGTGAGGACGGCTTTGCAGCGATCGAGCCGTTGCGGTCCGATCTGCGCGCCGCGGTCGGGGACGCCGTGCTCGTCGGCGGCACGACGGCCGAGGAGGCGGACCTGAGGACCGCGATCGAGAGCGACACCAAGCTCATCGTCCCGCTCGTCCTGGTCGTCGTGTTCGTGATCCTCGTGCTCCTGCTGCGCTCGCTCGCGGCCCCGGCGATGCTCGTGGCGACCGTCGTGCTCTCGTTCGCGGCCGCGCTCGGCGCGAGCCTGCTTCTATTCGAGCTCGTGGCCGACTTTCCCGGCGAGGACCCGAGCTATCCACTCTTCGCCTTCATCTTCCTCGTCGCCCTCGGTGTCGACTACAACATCTTCCTCATGGCCCGGGTGCACGAGGAGGCTCTCTCGATGCCGACCCGGGACGCCACCCTCAAGGGTCTCGCGGTCACCGGAGGCGTGATCACCTCCGCGGGGGTCGTCCTTGCGGGCACGTTCTCCGTGCTCGCGGTGCTTCCCCTCGTCGCCCTCACGCAGGTGGGGCTGACCGTCGCGCTCGGCGTGCTGCTGGACGCGTTCGTCGTGCGGTCGGTGCTCGTGCCCGCGCTCACGCTCGAGCTCGGCGAGCGAACGTGGTGGCCGTCGCGCCTCTGGCGCGAGCGGCGGCACCCGGCCAACAGCGTGCGGACGGAGACGCCGGCGTGAGCGCGGTCGAGGGGCTGGTGAGGATCGGGGAGCTCTCCCGTCGCGTCGGCGTCCCCGTCGAGTCGCTGCGCGCGTGGGAGCGGCGCTACGGGCTCCTCTCCCCGAGCCGAACCCCGGGCGGGTTCCGCCTGTACGGAGAGGACGACGTCGCGCGGGTGCTCGCCATGCGGGCGAACCTGGAGCTCGGACTGTCCGCAGCGGAGGCTGCGCGCCTCGCGCTCGCCGAGGATGACGCGGTGTCGACGCCGGTCGCGGCGCGCGAGGCGAGCGAGCTTGCGGCCGCTCTCGACCGCTTCGACGAGGCCGGGGCCCAGGCCGTGCTGGACCGCTTGCTCGCCGCGTTGACCCTCGACGTCGTGCTCCGTGACGTGCTCATCCCCTATCTGCACGATCTGGGGGAGCGGTGGGCTCGCGGCGACGCGACCGTCGCGCAGGAGCACTTCGCGAGCAACCTCGTCCGCGGCCGGCTGATGGCGCTCGCGCGCTCGTGGGACCTGGGCGCCGGCCCGCGCGCGGTGCTCGCATGTGCGGAGGGCGAGCTGCACGACCTGCCGCTCGTCTGCTTCGGTCTCGCGCTGCGGGCGCGCGGCTGGCGGATCAGCTACCTCGGGGCCGACACCCCGGTGGCGTCGCTCGTGGAAGCGGCTCGACGGTTGGCGCCCGAGGCCGTCGTCGTCTCGGGCACCGTCGAGGGGTCCTTCGAGGGAGTGCTCGCGCCGCTCAGGGAAGTCGCCCTCCACGCGCCCCTCTACCTCGCCGGCGCGGCCGCGAGCGAGGACGGTGCGCAGCGGGCTCACGGCGAGCTGCTCGGGGAGGACGTCGTCGAGGCAGCCGAGCTGCTCACCCGGGGGCGTGGCTGAGCGCGGCGCTTCCGGGCCCTGCGGCTGGCTCACGAGCGAGTCCCTGGGCGCATCCGGGGCCGTCGAGTCGCGCCAGTGGATCGCGCTCGAGCGATTGCTGGTCGCCCCCGACGCAGCCGGGGCGGTGGAGCTCGGACGTCGGTACCTCGCAGAGATCGGCCCGTTCACGCGCGGCCTCGTGACCACGAAGCTCGCGTCGGACGAGACGGCGCTCCTCCTCGGCCGGGCGATCCCGCTTCTCCG
>Ga0075419_10000901_pt1 | contig 19135 bp, 16 predicted proteins | sample SoiMetdeltSBSDD3_FD_76900 | JGI IMG/M metagenome (GOLD analysis project Ga0075419, IMG submission 76900) | Bulk soil microbial communities from a Populus tree surrounding site in Tennessee, USA - Soil MetaG P. deltoides SBSDD3 | ecosystem: Environmental > Terrestrial > Soil > Tree plantation... | reverse complement strand
CCTAGCAATCTTCTCATAACATTCCTCCTGTGAATTGGATTACAGCCTTCACCGCTCCGGGACTACCGGTCCTGGCTGCCGACTTGACATCCAACTGCGCTCGCACTGACAAACTTCTTTTTATTCGTTTGCCGGTTGGGATAGCCGCGTGCCAACGCTTTCCCACTGAACCCCATGACACGTGGTAGTGTCTATCAATACTCCTTGTTTTCCTATTAATTTTGCTTTTTTGAATACGACCCTTCGTTCTTGCTGCCTGCCACCGCCGATCGGGTCGAGAGGCGGTCACCCCCTTCCCTGCATCATCGAACAGCCCGGCTGCGTAGTTACGCTTGATTCCCCGTTCCCGAAGACCCACCCGGCTTGTCGGCCGGGGTAGTGGCCTGGTTGATTTCCTCCTCCGCTTCTTTCATCGAAGCCTGGAAATCCTGTTCGACCATCTTGACCTCCTGCTGAATCATGTTGAGCTCTGGCTCGACTGATTTCCGCAGGTCCTCGGCCGTTTCCTTAAAGCCCTTCACCGCTTTGCCCACCTGCCGCCCTACTTCGGGCAACTGCTTGGGGCCAAACAGTAAAAAGGCGATGACCAGGATAATGAGTATTTCGCCGGCACCTAATCCGAACATAGGTCGTCATACGTCATGCGTGAAACGTAATGCGTGGATCTTCTTCATCCGCTTCACGGCTGACGCACAACGCCTCACGTGAGTTATCCTTGCTTGACCTGCTGCTCTGGTTGAGCCGGACCCGGGTGGGCAGCCTGTCCTTGTGCCATAGGTGTCGGCTGGGCCGGCGCCGGCTCGACCGGCGGCGGAGTCACATCAATGGCATCGGCTTCATGGACACTCTTCTTAAATCCCTTAATGGCCTTCCCTAATCCCTCACCCAATTGAGGAATTTTGCCGGCCCCGAAAATGATGAGCACAATGATCAGGATGAGCAGCAGTTCCATCCACCCGAAAGAGCCGAACATCAGTAAATTCTCTTTCTTCCCTGTCTCCCCGGGACACGGCAACGCAACTTTACGTAACCCAAAAGGTGGGGATCTTCCGCAAATTGGGTGGAAGGCTATAGAAATACGTGAGATTAGTCAAGTTTAATTTCGCGGAAGAGGCGATCGGCGGGGTCTTGGATCCCCATCAAGAAGGGCGGATCGACAAGTGGTAGTAATCGACAGGAGCGGGAGGCGCACTCAGAGCGATGTGGAACAGCTGCGGATCATACCCCACGTCTTCAAGGTCTTTGGCCGCACGAGTCAATTCCTCCTCGGTGAGGTAGGAAACGGTATCGGGTAGTCCAGCCGGCTTGAGCTCGTCGGCCAAAGCCTGCAGGCCCTCTCGTGCGTCGGACGGGAGATTCACGCGGATCGGGAAATCCATCTTCGTCGCATAAGGGCTTTCATACGTAAGGTTGAGCGCTTTGATGGTCTTGAGGATCAGACGATCCTGCTCCCATGGCTCGAGCTTCTGGCCTGCCGTCGGATGCAAGGCTAACAGATCCATCAGCGTCAACACATTCGTTCCCAAACTCCTGCCGATAAATTCCCGCTGAGGTTCGATCAAAACCGTGAATCCGCCAATTTGCTTTGCGACTGCCTCGGCGAGTGCAAAATTGACCATGAAGCTTTGCTGTCCTCCGAACTGGCCCGAGCAGGGCTTGTCCGGGTCGTTTAAGACCTTGTGATCCGCGGCTCCGGCGTCAAAACTGCTGAACCCAACTGCATCAGGTGCAAGTAGGCGTTTCGCTTCTCGAATGGTGACATACGCGCCGATATTGACAGGCACCACCACCTGATCGTCAATGCGGCGCAGAAACTCCGTAATCGTTTTCCTATACGGGACATCTTTCCATTCCACCGGCCGGTATTCGCGCTCCCACACAAGATCGTCGAAAAAGGGAGGAAACTGCTTCAGCTGATCTGCATCCTTGGCTTCGAAGGCACGAATAAATCCCGCCCAATCTTCGATCTTCGAATGCAGGACATCACTCAAATTGGGCCGAAGAAATTCCTCTTCAATATCGCCGCCTTGCCGTGACATCAGCTTGGTAGCCAAGTCGTTCCACAGTTCATTACAGAAGATGCGGTCCACTGCTTGGTCGGCGAGGCCTTCGATGTGATCGATTGTCGATCGGAGCATTTGGACCCTGTCACGATGGTCTGCCAGCCCTGGATGGTTCCATGCTCCCTCCAACACGGTCTGTTCCCAATCCACCAGCACGTAGCGGACTCGTGAGTACACCCTTCCCTCGCGGTCGAGCGTCCGAAGATGGCTCAGAAATGAGGCAGCCAAATTGCCATTGCCGGGGCCGAGTTCGACAACCGTCAAAGGCCGCGAACCGGCTACAGCCTGCTTGGCCAGGGAGGCTTTGTCACGCCGGGATACCTGTTCAAAGTAATCTGCCGCCAAGGCATGGGCTAAGCGGTAATCGGCGGAGGCGAACGTCTGATAAAAACTACGAACCTGATCGCCTCGGAAGCGGTAGAAGAGTTGGTTGATGTGTCCCTGCCATTGGTCGACAGCCTTCCAATCGCCGATAAGCTGGGGTAAAGCGTCCGCGTCTTGCAGCATAGTCCCGTGTAATTCCCTCTCGTGGCCGAAATTCTAGCAGATGGTTTTGAACAGCCGCAACTGCCGCGCTCCTTGACAGCCCTAGGCCGGCAGTGTACGAACGATTCATGGGTATCCGACTGGCTATCTGGGTTCCACTGTATCTCTGGTGGCTGGCCTTCCCCCCGCTCCTCTCGGCTGGCGAAAGCCTTATGACATATCCGACTCCTGAAATAGAATCCGCGCCACAAGAACAGGGCGGGTACGATTTCGACGCGCCGCCTCAAGGGCTGTTCCGGAGCATCACCATGGCTGAAGGGTTTGAGGAAGAGTTAGGCTTTCGCCGCACGCACGAAATTGTCCCGGTTAAGCCGACCGATCGGTTCAGCCCGGATGTGTCGGGCATTTTCATCGTCTTCACACTGCATCAGCACTACCAGGCCTTTCAGGTCTTCGGTCGCTGCTTTCCCGAATCGGTCTCCGGCCTCGATCCGGGCACGATGATCGGCCAGGATGTGATGTACATCGCCCTTGAGGATGAGTCAGGCTATCTGAAGCTGTCGTCCCCCCAGGGTCGTTGGAAGCCAGGCCGGTACAAGGTAGAGATTCATGCAGGGGAACAGGTCAATGAGGTCAGTCTCATGGGTACCATGCGCTTCACGGTGGCCGCCTCTCAGGAACCATGACCAAGCCGAAGGCCAGAACTGGCCGACCATGACGGATCCCGCTCCGCACACCTCCTTTCCACAATATCGGCTCACGAATACTGTCCAAGATATCATTGCTCAACTCGGGCTCCTCATCCGCCTCGAACGTAAGATGTTCGGCATCATAGCGTCGTATGCCGTCGCCATCGGCATGTTCATGCTGTGCGTGCCCATTGCCGTCCAGGAACTGGTCAGTACATTTTCCTTTGCCATTGAACCCATTATGATCTTGACGCTCACCCTCGTGGTCGGGTCGGCACTCACAGGCGCCGCGGCCTTTCGTATCTTGCAAGCCCGGGCGGTCGAGACCTTGCAACAGCGTATTTACGCGCGTATCGCGATCGCATTCACGGAAACGCTTCCCAAAATTCGGGAAGAAGCATTCCTGCCGCAGCATGCCCATAGGTTTGCCGAGGCGGACCTGTTGACACGCGCACTCGTGGCGATGGTGGCCGATCTCTTCTATGTCGCAGTCGTGGGCTCCGTTGGCATGTCGCTCCTCGTCTTTTTTCATCCTTATTTTTTGCTCTATAACGTCATCCTCGTGGTCGGATTCGTCTTTCTTCTGACCGTGTTCGGGAAAGGCGGGTTTCTCATTACATTGGAAATGTCGCGACTCAACTACGAGATCTACCACTGGATGCAAAATATCGCCGCCAACCTGCCGCATTTGCGTGCGGTCGGGAACAGCCCGTATCTGACTCGCAAGACGGACGAACTGACGAAGACTTATGCAGAAGTCCGCCAACGACGGTCGGATCTCCTGACCGGACGTCAGTACAAGGCTGCTGCCCTGTGGCAGGCGGTTGGACATGCCGGGTTGATCGGAACTGCAGGCATGCTGGTGTCACAAGGTCAGCTCACCGTCGGCCAGTTTGCGGCAGCCGAGCTGGTTGCCGGCAACCTCCTTCTCAACATGGACACCCTGGCACGCCGGATGGTCCACATGTTTTTTGCTTTCGTCTCCTTTCGGGAACTGAACGCATTTTTTTCGCTTCCCCAAGACGAGACTGCCACTCGAACCGTATTACCCCTGAGTCATTTCGGCCTGGCAGGTATCAAAGTAACGGCCAGAAACTTATCCTTTGCCTATGCTGGCGCTCCTATTCTCTTTGAGCACTTTCACCTCGACGTCGCCCCGGGTGAGAAGGTGGTGGTGCTGTGCCAGTCCAACATGCAAAAAACCGCGCTTTCCAGAATTCTGGCCGGACTCCTCGCGCCGACCACCGGGGTGGTGCGGTACAACGACATGAACCTCGTCGAGGTCAGCCTCGACTCGATCGACGCGTGCCGCAGTCTGATGCTGGATTCGCATCCCACTTTGCTTGAAGGAACGATCGAGGACAACATCACGCTCGGACGGCAATCGATTGGATACGAAGACGTTCAATGGGCCCTTGAATTCGTGGAACTCGATGAAGAAATCGATCGGATGCGGGAAGGGCTTACGACCAGAGTCACCGGCCAAAGCACCCAGTTCACGTTGAGCCAGATTCTCAGGCTGCTCCTCGCGCGAGCCATCGTCACCAGACCGCATGTCCTGATCGTGGAAGGCACTCTGCACAGCATGGCCCCCTCTTTGCGAGAAGTGCTCTTGCGCCGTCTGTGTTCCAAGGATGAGCCATGGTCCGTCATTTTCGTCTCCAATGACCCTACCTTCAGCAGTTATGTCGACCGCGAAATCACACTCGAACACCCCCCTTCGGTTTGAATCTCCCACAGGCCTTCTGTACAATGCCATGGTGATTCCTCCGCATGGTGGACGTGCTGTGCGTTTCCACTCCTCATGACTCACTCATCTCAGCCATGGATCTCGGTAGTCGTTCCTATCAAGGACGAACGGGACAATCTTGTTTCATTGACTGACCAGCTCATGAAGGTGTTACACGCTCGGGAGGAATCGCAGCATACCCCGTTCGAGATCATTTATGTCGACGACGGCAGCACCGACGGCAGCAGCCAGATCTTGGATCGCCTAGCCGCTGAGCATTCGTCTGTCATCGTGCTGCATTTCGATCGCAACTACGGACAATCGTCGGCCTTCGATGCAGGATTCAAGCGGTCGGCCGGCGCGCTGGTCGTCACGATGGACGGGGACCTTCAGAACGATCCAGGCGACATCGGCACGCTGCTGGCCTACGCAGACAAGTATGATTTGGTCTGCGGGTGGCGGACTGATCGGCATGATAGTCTCGCACGGAAAATTTCGTCTCGGGTGGCAAACGCCGTGCGAAGCGCTGTCACAGGCGACCGTGTTCACGACACCGGATGCTCGCTCAAGGTATTCCGCCGGGAGGTCGTCGAGAACCTGCAACTCTTTGTCGGCATGCACCGGTTCTTTCCCGCCCTGGCGCTCATGCACGGATTCACCGTGACTGAAGTTCCCGTCCGTCATCACCCGCGCATGCATGGCGTATCGAAATACGGCGTCGGCAACCGGCTCTTCAAAGGACTCTACGATCTGCTGGCCGTTCGCTGGATGCAGGATCGCGTCTTGAAATACCGCTTCCGCGACAAGTAATCGATGCTACCGGATTCTATGTTCTCAGTTGAAATCCTCTGGCTTGCCATTGGTTTCCTGGGGCAAGGGCTGTTTTTCGGCCGATGGCTCGTTCAATGGATCGTCTCGGAGCGAAAAGCCGAGAGTCGGATGCCGATCGCCTTCTGGTATCTGAGCCTGGTCGGAGGGTTGATTACATTAGCCTACGCGATTTACCGTCGTGATCCCGTCTTTATAGCCGGACAGGGAATTGGAGCAGTGGTGTACATTCGAAACCTCATGCTGATTTATCGTCAAAGCTCACACCCGCACGAAGGACCCGTTCGGTCGGTCGGAAAACCTCAGTAACGTCTCATGCACACGCCTGTTTCGCCGAGACCCGGACACCTTGTGAATCTGGCCTTCCTCATCCTCTTGTCATGTCTCCTGTTTTTTCTTGGATTAGGCTCGATGGGATTGACTGATCGGGATGAGGGGCGCAACGCCGAAGCGGGGCGAGAGATGCTGGAAACGGGCAATTGGGTGAGTCCTACTTTCAACTACGAACCACGCTTTGCCAAGCCTGCCCTCGTCTACTGGCTGATGAGCTTGTCCTACCACTGGTTGGGAATCGATGAATTAGCCGCCCGTTTTCCGTCAGCCGCCTTTGGTGTCGGTCTGATTGTGCTTCAATACCTCTTTATCAGCCGATTTTGCGGAACAGTGGTGGGCCTGCTCGGCGCCTTGATGTTGCTGCTAAACATCGAGATGATCGGTCTAAGCCGCATGGCTCTGACCGACAGCGTGTTGATCTATTTCACGACACTGTCCTTGTACAGTTTTTGGCTGGGTTTCCATGGACGACAGAGCGAGCGCGGGTGGCGGTGGATCTGTTATCTGGCAATGGGGATGGGCACACTGGCTAAAGGACCTGTCGGATTTCTTGTTCCGCTCGTGACCATTGCGGTGTATCTGACGATGACCAAACAATGGAGTCGGTTTTGGCAGGAGGGAACTCCGGTGGCGGGACTCTTGCTGTTTGCCATTGTGGCACTCCCCTGGTATCTCATCATGTGGTCTCTTCACGGGACGCAGTACGCGGCATCTGCACAGGCCAATACGGTCGGCCGCTTCCTCAGCCCAATGGAAGGCCATGGTTTCACAATCCTGTTCTATGTCCCCGTCCTGTTATTGGGGTTTTTCCCCTGGAGCGGCTGGTTACCTTTTGCCTGGTATCAAGCCTATCGAAGTTGGCGAGAGCTAAGAGGCCAGATACACATCTCGAGCGACGCGCAAGAAAGTAGTTCCGCTGTACCCGCTTCACCGTTTCACAGGACACCGGCAAGCCTGGAATGGTTCGCGGCGGCGTGGGTCTTCGGCGTGTTTATGTTTTTTACGTTGTCCTCCACCAGGCTGGCACACTATATCGGACCACTCTTTCCAGCCGCCGCGCTGCTCACCGCCGCTTACTGGCACCGGAGCCTCCACAATGTCCAGACAAAAGGCCGACGCGCCTCGATCCATACCATGATGAGCATGGGCTATCTTTTGGCGATTGGATTTGCGTCAGTGCCGTCCCTGTATCCTTCGTTTGCTACACGCCTGGTGAAGGAGTTTCCGCATGCGACGACGATAACTCTGGGAAGCGGGCCGTATATCGCCTCCGCGGTTCTGTTGGTCGGAATGGCACTGGTCGGCTACTTTGGGTTGAGTGAACGAAGACGGGCCGGGGCATTCTGGGCTGCCGGGGGTTCACTGGCATTGTTGGCGTTGACCATCATCCAACTGGTCATACCGGGCGTCAATCGGTATTTCATCACGCCGCCCCAAATTCTTTCTTATGCTGCCGGGCTCAATCTGACGTCGACCGACCGGTTGATTGTGTATGGATCAACCAGACCTTCAAACGTGTTTTATGCCAGACGCAAAGTGCTCTTCGTTTCGGAAGGAGAAGAGGCGATGATTCGTGAGGCACTGAGCCAGCCTGGTCAGACCATGGTCGTGCTACCGGAACCCTTCAAATCGAAGCTGCCTGAAGAAGCCGCGACCCTCATCCCCATCCTCAGACAACACGGCTATCTCTTGCTCGCCAGTCGGTCGATGGTCGCCATCCCTGAAGGCCCCGCCTCGCCTCCGGCTCGAGCCAATACGAACCATTAACCCTATCCCAACGGCAGGGCGCCTCTCAATTCAAGCATCGTATACAAGGACAGTAACAGCCCCAGTCCCAGCGCCGCCTCGCGATACCAGGGAAAGTGAGGCGGCTCGTCCGGCCGCCCTTGCCGACCCGCGCGTAGCCAATGCGCGAAGCCAGTCAGTAGAGCGACAGTCGTCACCCAGACGGAGCCTGAGCACATGCCGAGGCCAAGACCGATCAGTGCGAGAATGACGGCTCGAGTCGCACGGATAGGAAAGAGTGCAGGCCGCACCTTCATCAAGAGGAGGATGAGCAGCGCCACCCAAGCCAGGAGTAACCCCGCTTCAGTCGACGCTTTTGCAGTCCACTCCTCAGAAAGGGGATGCCCGATGGCGGTGATGACCGCAAGAAGGACTGTAAGTGGCGGCGTCACGGCATAAAGCGCCGTTGCCAGTGCTCTGCGCCAATGTTGTCGGTGCGGGATAACGGCGCCGATCAACACGCCAAGAACGGCACCTGCGATGATGTCCGTCAAGAAATGTGATCCCCGGAAGAGCCGGCTCGCGGAAATAGCCAAGGCGATGCCAAACACCACCCAACGGAGCTTGGGGAATCGTACCGCCAGCACCGTTGCGATCGCGAAGGAACACGTGGTATGGCCGGACGGAAACGAATCCCAGCCATTGCCGGCGAACGGAGAAAACTCAGAGACACCCACATGCATGAACTTAGGCCTGGCACGACCCACAATATGCTTAAGGGCAGTGCTGCCTGCGCCGGCCACCGCGTGAACAATGAGCGTCTCCCACCCGGCAGTCTTCCAAACCTTGAGCTTGAACGCGTATCCGACCGCCAAGAGCAAAGCGCTCACACACAACAGGAATTCACTACCGCCCACCTGATCGCCAACGTCACTGAGCCATGCCAGCCATGGATGACGGAGATGGTCAATGTGGAGGTCGTTGAGAGAGCGCACATAGCGAGTGAGCGGGAAATCGAACTCAGGTAGGCGGATTAAGGTCAGCACGAGGGCGACGCAACACAGGATGAACGACAGCATCGACGCGTAGACTGTCATACGCGTCGACGATTCTGATGCCGGGCGGTCAGACGTGCCATTCATCATGGAACCCAGTCGGCGAGAAACACATTGAATTCATCGGGAGCCTTTGCATGACGATCCGACACCCATACCAGCCTCGTCCCATCTGGGGAAAACATGGGAAAACTGTTGAAATGTCCTTCAACCGTCAGGCGCTCCAAGCCCGTTCCGTCATCGGAGATGAGGAACAGATGAAAACTTGGTCTGCCGCCCTCACCTCTAGTCTCGACGTTGGATGAGAAGATTATTCTCTTCCCGTCCGGATGAAAAAAGGGTGAAAAGTTAGAGGCCCCATTTGTGGTGACCTGGCGCTTCCCAGTTCCATCGGCGTTCATGACAAAAATTTCCAATTGGCCAGGTTCGACCAACCGTTGTCCAAGCAATTCTTTGTAATGCGACAGCTCGTTGTCATCGGTTGGATGAGAAGCCCGGTAGACGATGCGTTTGCTGTCAGGTGAAAAAAACGCGCCGCCGTCATACCCAACCTCATCGGTCAGACGACGAGATTTTGTCCCGTCCAGATTCATGGCATACAGATCAAGATCTCCATCCTTTATGGAGGTCCACACGATGGTTTTCCCGTCCGGCGAGATAGTCGCTTCCGCATCATAGCCTGGCGTCGAGGTCAAACGCTGCATCTCTTGTCCGTCAACCCGAACCGCATACACGTCATAGTCGTCCAACGCCCATCGGTAGGCCCCGTCTCGTTTGGGCTTCGGCGGGCAGTTCGGTCCCGTCGCATAGGTGGAAGAATAAAGAACACGCCGATCTCCTGGGAAAAAATACCCGCACGTGGTGGCGCCGGTTCCTGTGCTGACCAACCGAATAGCGCCGCTCTCGAGATCCATCACATACATCTGATAGCAGCCCAAACCTTCTTCAGCCGGCTTGAGCGTCGCGGCAAAGGAATCCTTCATCCAGTTATTTGTGGACTGAAAAATCAGCTTGGTCCCGTCGAACGAAAAATAGGCTTCCGCATTCTTACGGCCGAAGGTGAGTTGTCGAATATTCCTCAAGTGTCGTTCGGTGCCGCCGGTCAGAGTCGATTTCATTGGAGACTCGCCGGCGGACGAGCCATGCAGGAAGGTCGCCACGAGGACGACTGTCAGAAGCAGCGCCCTAGCGAGCAGACTCAGTTTCATCGAGCGATACCTCTTGGCTGTGCTGCACGTCCCATTCGCCTCGAGCAATCGCTTTCCCATCCTGAAAGACGACATAGCTGTTCCATCCATAAAAAAACAACAGCCGAGCAAGGGTGGTCGCGGCCTGCGCAGTCTCGGCATACACCAACGTGACGACACTGCCCGGACGATCTCCTCGATGGCAGCTTGCGACAAGGGCTATGCCCGGACCGTCGTAGGTCTTGCCTGCGACGGTCACACCTTCATCCCGAAGCTGCAAACGAGTGCCGCAGTGAGTACTGACGAGCGGCTGAACCGCCGACCGGGACACTGGATTTCCCAATATTAGCACTGAACCTTCGTCAGGCAACAGAGCGTGTTCCGCCGGGGTTATGATCGTTGCCCGCTGGGCGGGCACCTTCTGACCGTCCTGACTCCTGATCCGTTTCACTAGGTCTTGAAACGGATGGCTGTCTATGTCCGATCCGGCGAGGGCCAGGATGACCGTGCGCTTGGTGTCTGTGACATAGTGGTTAAGAACGGGGGGCAGATCACGTCGCGGCAAACGACGCAGAACCATTGCTTCGGGATCCAGTTCGATTGTCAGCGGCCTGAATGGTAAGTCAGTTTTGAACAGCGTGTCCGCACCGGCCAACTGTGTCGAGACTAGCTGCTGGCGGCTGTTCGACATCCGAACTAGAAGCGGAAGCGGAGATCGAAACACGGGACCGGTTTGAGCGATGCTGCCCGATAGCGTGAAGCGGCGGCCTTCCGCATCGCGGACAAGAGGATGTGCCGTGACGTTCTTCAAAGTCAATGCGGGCGCGCCGGTGCCCTCGACCCATTGCGCAAAGAACCAGCGGAGGTCCTGGCCAGCCGTCTCTGTGAAGATTCTCTCGACGTCACGCCAGTCAGCATGCCGGCCACGATACTGCGACACAAGCGTTCTTAACGAGCGCCAAAAGGATTCTTCCCCGACTTCCTGCCGCAGCACATGAAAGACCATCGCCGCTTTTTGGTACCCGATGGCGTTGTCCCGCTCATCCTGCTTCCGGGTGAACTGCCCAAGCGGATAGTCACGTTCGGGCGGCACGTGCAGATTATATCCCCGCAACATCAAGTGCCGCTGATCACGCGCTTGCTCGTAATCGCCGGACCGCTCGTGCCAATAGTAGTTGGCAAGATAGGTCGTCAATCCCTCCACCCAATTGCCACGATCCACCCGGTTGAAGACGGAGTTCCCGATCCAGGAATGCACGATCTCATGCCCCAAGGCATACGGCTGCACATAGTGTCGTTTGATCACTCCGCTCCCCAACAGCGTAAACGAGGGCATGCCCAAGCCGCTGGCGAAAAAGTTCTCGACCACGGCAAACGACTCGAACGGATAGGGGCCGAGCAATGACGTATACACGTCGAGATAGCGAGCAGTGGCATCGAGGTATTCATCCGCCAACGCCGCGTCTTCCGGAAACAGGTATGTGGCCAACCGGACCGGCTGACCGCCGCTCGATGACCACTCGCGGGTGGTCTCGACAAATCGGTTGGCGACCAGTGTTAACGCCTCGCTCACTTCGGCCGTCTCCCACTCGGCCAGTGTGAGGCCCGCTTCACGACATAGCGCTGCCGGGCAAGGGGCGGAGGACCGACGCGGTCCTTGGGTGACCGCCGTCCATCCAGAGGGCAGAGCCACACGTAGGCGATACCGGTTGAGGGATTCAGGGACATCCAGGTACCACTGGGTTTCACTGCTCAGATACACACCTTCCACGCCAATATGACCGGCGGTTTCACTGGGAGTCACAAAGCGCAAATGCCGTGGCTCTTTGGGAGGATCGTCGATCACTCCATGATAGTGCGCGGTTAATGTCATGGGGCCCGCCGTGACAAGGGCCGCGGACACGGTGATGTACTGACCGAAAGGAGCCGTTGCTTCGCGCTCGATCTGAAACGGGAGATCGCGGCCACTGTCGTCGGTGGTGGATTGGGCAAGCACCAGCCGATCAAGGTGAAGAGTCCCCGCCAGGGACAGTCTGAGTGGACGCCCAGGGATGGCGTCGATCGTGAGACGGTCTACCGCCACAAGTGCATGCCGCTGAGGGTCAATCTGTACGAAAAGATCATGGCGTGAAACGGAGGGAGCCGAAAAGGGCTGTGGCGTTGTCGCCGTCAATGCAGACGAGTTGAGACAGAACGATAGCCACAGGCAGGCCATGGCCGGTCGCAGGCGCGCATTTCCCATGCGTTGGGTTTTAGCACTCGCGGCAAACGAGCACAAGCTGGACGATGGAGAGTAACTTGTCGAGATCGATGGGCTTACTGATGACTTCTTCAGGACGTAAGGACCACGCGTCTTGGAGCAGTTCTTCGTCGTAGCTCCCCGTGATGATAATAACCGCGCCCGCGAAATTATTGTCGCGTAAGCGACGAAGCAGCTCGACGCCGTTCATGCCCGGTAGCATCAGATCCAATAAAATAAGGTCCGGAGGAGTCTGTTCTATCATTGACAGCGCCTGCGCAGCGTCTTTGACTCCCAAGGCTCGATACCCTCTCAGACTCAAAAACTGTACGAGCAGATCGCAGACCAGCTGCTCATCATCGACAATGAGCACGGTTTCCCCGGTGTCTACGACGGCATTGCCGGGTTGAGCCGGCAGCGCGTCTGCCTTCTTGGCAGGCTGCTGAACGACACGATTGACACCTTCTACCAACACATCCAGCGACAACCCTTTGCGGACAAAATCCGTCACGCGCAATGTACGAGCTTGGTTCTCCTGAATCTCCGTCGCACCGCCGCCGAGAATGATAACCGGCGCGTGCGGATCGATGGCTCGAATTTCCCTAAGAACTGTGAGCCCGTCCATTTCAGGCATCCGCAGATCAAGGATCGTGACGCGGGGATTTTGCTGGCGGAAGAGGTTCAGGCCTTCGAGGCCGCTGGTCGCCGAATGCACATCATATCCATGACGAGTCAAGACGGCCTGCAGGAGGTCGCAATTCATGCGGTCGTCGTCGATGACGAGGATCTTGACCATTCCCACCAATTCAGTGCGCTCACGATTCACTACGCCGAGGCACGAACCGAGCCTATCATGGGCACTAGGGCTTGAGAAGTGAAAGAGGTATACCGGTCAGCGGGTTAGTCGATCGCAGCTCCAAGCAAGGCATCGACGAAAGCCTCTGGCTGGAAATCCTGTAAATCCTCCACGGCTTCTCCCACGCCGATCAGCCGTACAGGCAGTTTGAGCTCCTCCGCAATCGCCACGACGATGCCTCCCTTGGCAGTCCCATCCAGTTTGGTCAGAGCCAAGCCGGTTACTCCCACAGTCTGATGGAACTGCCGGGCTTGGGACAGCGCGTTTTGCCCCAACGTTGCATCTAAAACGAGTAGGACTTCATGCGGCGCGCCCGGCAAAGCCTGCCCAATCACTTTTGACACCTTCCGGAGCTCTTCCATCAGATTGGATTTCGTATGGAGACGGCCGGCGGTATCGATGAGGACAACATCCGCCTGTCTCGCTTTTGCCGCTGCAATCCCATCGTAGGCCACTGCCGCCGGGTCCGCGCCATGACGATGGCGGATCATCTCGACACCGATCCGATCGGCCCAGACCTGAAGCTGGTCAATCGCGGCAGCACGGAAGGTATCGGCCGCGACAAGCAATGGGACGCGCTTGCGTTGGACCAGTCGCTGGGCAAGTTTGGCCATGCTGGTGGTCTTTCCAACCCCATTGACTCCGACCACCAAAACGACAAACGGTTTCGGTCCATTGGCGATCAGCTGCTCGAAGGTGGGCCCTGACGCCGGGGCTAAAATTTCGAGTAAAGTCTGACGCAATGTCTCGTGAACATGAGTGGCTTGCGAAGCATCGGTGCCCTGTAGGGCCTCTTTCAGGCGGCTGATCACCCGCTCGGCCACAGCGGCTCCCAGGTCCGAGGTGATGAGCGCCGCTTCGAAATCGTCGAGCAAAGCGGGATCCACCGCTCGACCCAACAAGCGATCAAGCGACCCGCGCATGACGCTGCGCGTCTTACTCAAACCTTCACTCAGCCGCTGGAACCATCCCATAGATGCAACTCCGCCCTATGATGAAGTCGAGCCTAAGTACGCCGACCGGCGAAACACGCAATCCTCCCCAGGGCGCGCCTGATCGTCCGCTCTTTCCGTCGCATCCGGCTGGATTCGGCATGGCCACGCTCGTGGTCATAGCCGCATAAGTGAAGGGCTCCGTGTATCAATAAGGCCACGATTTCTTCCTCCAATGAACGACGGCCTTCTTTCGCTTGGCGAAGAGCAGTTGGAACCGAGATGACGATATCCCCCAACACCTGTCTGGAGACACGAAAGACAGGCGTTCGAGCTTCTCGCGACGCAAACGCGAGCACGTCGGTGCTGCGATCCTTGCCACGGAAGCGGTGATTAAGGCTCCTCATCCGCCGATCGCCCACCAACGATACTCCGAGCTCGGCGGAGGACTCCCCGATGAGATCGAGTACAGCCTGTGCCAGCCGCAGGACGCTTTGACGACCAAACCGTATTGATCGTACGCGTACCTGTAGCGAAACGGGCATTAATGCGGCTGGCCCCAAGAACCTTTCGTTGCGCCGGGTAGGGAAGAGGACGGGCGGGTGTGGGAGGACTGACGGCGCCCCGCCTGCGCTGCCTGTGGATGCGCCTGCTCGGTCTGCTCGTGCTGGTCATACGCCTTGATGATGTCTTGCACGAGCTTATGCCGCACGACATCACGCTCATCGAAATACACGAAGCGAATGCCTTCCACGTGGCGAAGAATGTCACGCACTTCGATCAGCCCAGACACCCGATCGGGAGGAAGATCCACCTGAGTGATGTCACCGGTGACCACAGCTTTGGAGTTAAAGCCAAGCCGCGTCAGGAACATTTTCATCTGTTCAGCCGTCGCGTTTTGGGCTTCGTCGAGAATCACGAAGGAATCATTCAACGTGCGGCCCCGCATAAATGCCAATGGCGCGATCTCGATGTCTCCTCGCTCGATGGCACGCGTTGCCCGCTCCATATCCATCATGTCGAACAGGGCGTCATAGAGGGGGCGGAGATAGGGATTGACTTTGGCGATCATGTCTCCTGGCAGAAATCCGAGTTTCTCTCCGGCTTCGACGGCAGGCCTGGCCAGAATAATGCGGCTGACTTCACGTTTCATCAATGCACTCACGGCCATCGCCATCGCCAGATATGTCTTCCCTGTTCCCGCAGGGCCGATACCTATGACGATGTCATGCGTCTCGATCGCTTCGATGTAGGTTTTCTGCGTGGGCGTCTTCGGAGCGACGAAGCGTTTTTTGGTGACGATCGTCGTCGCATTGGAGAGCAATTCTTTTAACGGGGTCTCCGGACTTTGGCGCAGGGCGGTCAATGCGTGCGTGACGTCATCGGGCTGGATCAGCATGCCGTCATTGGCCAAGCCTGCGAGTTCGGTGAGTACGCGCTCCGCATAACGCGTCGCTTCTGGGTTTCCGTCAAGCGTGAGTTCCTCACCGCGTGCCGACAGGCGCACGCCAAGGTCTTCTTCGATCAGCTTGAGGTGCCGGTCGTGGTGTCCGAACAGAACGGCGGTGTTGGTGCCTTCTCGCAGTTTGAGCTTTCGCACGAAGGGCCGAAGCCCGATCCTCCTCTCACTAGTGTGATGTGATTCTAACAAAGCGGCGGCAGAGGGACAAGCGAAAGGTCAGAAGAACAGCATCTCAGTGCCCGCCGGTTGGCTGATCACCACTGGGGTGGCGTTTATCATGCATCATGGACCTTTCCAGGTCCCTCTAAGGCAGGACCCTGCGACGGGCGAGGACGGTACGGCCGGCAATGGCTCACGGGATTCAACCGAGGCTACTTGCTCGCCACCGCCCTGACCTGCCGGTAGGTTGTCAGGCCCTGTAGGACTTTGCGGATACCGTCTTGAAGCAGAGTCAGCATCCCGTCTTCTACCGCTTTGAACAGCATAGCGGTGGTTCGACTCCTTGACTGAATGAGCTGCTTGATTTCGTCGGTTCCGACCAGCAGCTCATGAAGAGGCACTCGTCCCTTGTACCCTGAATGGCGACACTGCTCACATCCACGCCCTCGGAACAGTTGGAGGTCGTCATGCCCGGCAGGAAGTAAGGGCCATCTTTCAACGCCGTAACCGTCGACCAGTTCTTGGTACTCGTCAGGAGACGGACGATAGGATTCTTTGCAGACGCTGCAGATCCGTTTACACAATCTCGTGGCCAGCACACCGAGCATGGCGTCGGCAAAATTAAACGGATCGCACCCAAGGTCAAGCAGACGGATAACGGTTTCGACGGCACTGTTCGTGTGCAGCGTGCTGAGAACAAGGTGCCCGGTCAGAGAAGCTTCAATTGCAATGTCGGCGGTTTCTTTATCTCGCATTTCCCCGATCATGATGACGTCAGGGTCAGCTCGCAAAAACGAGCGCATGGCCGTCGCGAAGTCCAGCCCTATTTTCTGGTGAATCTGGAGTTGTCGCAAACCTTCTTGCGTGATCTCGATCGGATCTTCAGCGGTCCAAATTTTGCGCTCTTCCGTGTTGATGTGCTTGAGAATAGCGTGCAGCAACGTCGTTTTCCCCGATCCGGTTGGCCCCACGCACAGAATGATGCCGTGCGGCTTTTCCGCCATCGCCTTGATCGTCTGCAATGCGCTTGCGGTCAACTCCATCGCTTCCAAAGGCATCGGCTCCTTCGCGGTCAAAAGGCGCAGCACCGCATCTTCATTGCCACCGGCTGTTGGCAGGGTGGCCACGCGTAACTCAATGCTGCGTTGGGCATCAAGCTTGAAGCGAATTTTCCCGTCTTGCGGCTTCCGCCGTTCCGCAATGTCGAGATTCGCCATGATCTTGAGGCGAGAGATAAGTGCCCGACGATAGGCGGACGGCACTTTCGTGTAACTAAAGCACGTCCCATCGACCCGGAACCGGATAGTCATCTCTTGCTTGCTCATGCTCGGCTCAAAATGCAGATCGGAAGCGCCAAGACGATCCGCCTCGCTAATCAAATGGTTCGTGAGCCGTACAATAAGTGAATCGTTCTCGTCGATAGGACCCGACGGCTTCTCGTGGACCGGGTCAGGGGGAAGATCTTCCTCCAATGCACTTAAGATGGTTCCGATGGCTGAAGCGCTCCCCTGCTGCTCCGTCGCCGCGCCGAGAAACTGTTCAATGTCACGGCGAAGCCCGACCGAATACCGGATGGTCATGCCCGGGAAACTGCGCCGGACATCCCACCCTCGTTCAAGATCGTGAGGGTCGTGAGCCAGCACGTCGAGCAGTTGGCCACGGCGAGCCACAGGCAGCCAGAGGTGCTTTTTCAAGTAGTCAAAATTGAGTGGGCGCAGTAGATCTGAAGCGATCACTGTCCGTTCGTCGTAAGGGAGGTACGGGACTTGGTAATAGTCACTCATCGCGGCGCCCAGCACATCTTTAGGGACCTGAAAACGATCCAAGAGGAGGCTTTCCATATCGTCCCCGCTTTCAGCCGCCTCGTGTGCCGCGCGGTCCAACACGGCTTGAGAAACAATGCCCCGGCAGACGAGCAGATCCAAGACGTTCTGTTCAACCGAGGAAGGACGGCTTTTCGAACCTCGCCCGGCCTTCTTTCTATCCGTCTCGACCGAAAGGATGCCGCCGTCGTCGGCTGAAATTGCGACGTGAGAATCCTCCATCGGATCCCCGCATCAATATTTGGGTTGCCATGTGGAAGGAGCACGATACACGACAGGCAGGCCGCGGAAGAGACCTTTACTGAAATCAAAGTTGTACCAAATCTCCAAAGAGGGAGTCCGAGTTCCGCCGGCCACCGTACCTGATGTCATCACAGCGCCGAACATGCGCGTCTGTCGCTCTACCGTGATGTTGCCTGCCGCATATAACATGCCATTGAGGTGAATTCCGGGCAGTGTGACGGGAGTTCTGCCGCCCATGGCGCTCGTTCCTTCGGGAGGCGGACTCAACACGGTCACCGAGCGCCCTGGTCCGCTTGGCTTCACAAGGACATGGCCTTGCACGACCAGCAGCGCTTCGACATAATCCGTGTCAACAACCAGCGTACCCAGATTGTCCGATCGCGGGCTTTCTCCGTCCAAGGTGTCGACGAACAGAAGACCGTGCGATTGTCCGACCGTCAATGAGCCCAACACCTCGGAAGGCGACCGGCCGGGATCCGACTCGATCGACCCCAACCCGTGAAGTCGTCCATCTCGATCGAGCCGGTAATAGGTTCCGTAGCGCTGCGCCGTTTTCTTCAGGAGATCGTAGTCCCAGCGATCAAGCCGTGTTCCAGGCGTCGGTTCTTGGCCCGTGTGCACATTCTGGGGAACACTCATAATTCCTCCAGGAGTCGAAAGAACGGAGAGATTGCCGCCGATCCAGTAATCCACCCAACGGTCTTCAACCGCCCCCAACGTCTCATAAGATTGACCGTTGATTGAGGCGGTCGTGGTTTTCACCACAAGAGCCTCCATGCGGTTGATCGCCAGATCTCCCATCACCCGGGTATCGCCCCAATGCACTAGGAGATGTCTCTCTGCCTCAGGTGAAGACACGGTCAATCCTTGCCCGATCTGCATCGCCGCTCTCACTGCCGGCAGATGCACGGCGCCTAACTGGAAACGAATGGTGCTGACGGCAGGCCTGTTGCCCCGGGTTGAAGCCGTGACTTCCACCGTGCCGAGTAGACCCGGTTCCACTGGCGCATACAATTTGATCCTCTCGAGACGTCCTGCCTCCGATAAGGGGCCGCTGAACCCACTTGGCGCCCGATTGAGTACGCGATCATCGTCCTCATTGACCGCCTCCAAAAGAAGATCCGGGTGGTCAGGGGTTCCAGTGAATTGGGAGCGACCCTCGGTATCAAAAAAGGAGGAAGCGCCCGTTGCATCGGCTCGCCGCTTGGCGAGCAAGTCGGCAATTGACGTCGGCGTCGTCGAGGCGTCGTGAAACCAGCTGACAACCACCTCGGTGGCGGCATCAGCCAATTGCTGGGACTGGCCTTGTTCTCTCATTGCTGAAAT
>Ga0075419_10000900_pt1 | contig 19172 bp, 20 predicted proteins | sample SoiMetdeltSBSDD3_FD_76900 | JGI IMG/M metagenome (GOLD analysis project Ga0075419, IMG submission 76900) | Bulk soil microbial communities from a Populus tree surrounding site in Tennessee, USA - Soil MetaG P. deltoides SBSDD3 | ecosystem: Environmental > Terrestrial > Soil > Tree plantation... | reverse complement strand
GACCAGATCCTCGCCGAAGATCTTCGACCGCGGCACTTCATCGAGGAAACTCTGGAAGCCGTTCACGATGGCGAGAGCGACCCCGTCGCCGTGGTCCAGCATCAGAGCGCGGTCGTGTCCGTTGGAGAGGAATCCCATTTCGAGGATCGCGGCGGGTGTGTGAGCAGCGGCTGCGTGTTGGTAACGTCCCCAGTTGAACGAGTAGTACCCACTCATATTTCTACTTAATCCAGCAGCATCCCACTCGAGTCCGGTCTGCTTCGCGCACTCCTCTCGCAGCAGGCTCACGAGCCTGTCCTCATACGGCCCATGGCGTGATCCGTGCGCGATCTTGAATCCGCTCTTCTCGAGAGTCTCATCGCCGTCCATGTGCAGGGCCAGGAACACGTCCGCGAGGTAGCCCGGCGGAACCGTCGTCGGGATGATGTCGACGACGTACCCGCGCGCGACGAGCTGCGCCTTGACCCGCTGTGCGATGTCCATGTTCACGTCGACCTCGTCGACGCCGGCCCAGCTCGTTCCGGTCTGGAACGTGATGCGCGAGCCGAGCTCGGCCGGCACTTTGTCGGTGTCCAGATGACCGACCTGGATCCCGATGCGGCGTGGCCCTGTCGGCATCGGCGGCTTCGGGATGCGCACGCCGTTCTGCTGTACGAACGCGCCACCGGGTGGCGCGAGCGCGACCGGTGGGACACCGGGCACGTCGCGCGAGGGATCGAGGTCCTCGGGATCGATGTCCTGGAGCATCGGGAGCGGCGCACCGGGCTGGACCGCCACGCCGCCGCCGGGCTGCAGGCCGGGGGCGCCGGGGATGAAGGGTGTGCCTCCGGGAGCCACCACTCCGCACGAAACGATCGCGGCCGCGATGACCGAGAGGCCGGCGACGGCGACCACGAAAAGACGACGCATCTTCATAGGTTATTCGACACGTACGTGACTGACCCCTCTTATCCGCTGGAATCGGCGGCGGTCGGGTGCGATGAGACGCGCGGGATACCCCTGGGAAACGACCAAGCGTGCCCTGTCCCCAGACGGCGCGGGCCGAACGCAGCGTCCCGCTCGGTCGTGCGCAGCGTCCCGCTGGTCGAGTGCAGCGGGCCGGGGCTCCAGTGCTAGTCCGGCGCGAATGCCAGAGACTGGCCGCGTGAGCGCCGACGACCTCATCTACCTGAGCCGCGAGCCGCTCAATGCCGAGACGCCGCTCGAACGTCAGGTCGGCGTGATCACGCCCGCAGCGCGCCACTACGTACGCGACCACTTTGCGATCCCACCGGCCACGGACCGCATCGCGGTCGACGGAGCGGTGCGAACACCGCTCGACCTCGCTCTCAGCGACATCAGATCGTTGCCACCGCGATCGCTCGTGGTGACGCTCGAGTGTGCCGGGAACGGAAGGGCCTTCCTCGATCCGCCGGTGCCCGGCGAGCAGTGGCGCACCGGCGCCGTCGGTACGGCTGAGTGGACCGGCGCGTCGCTTCGCGCGGTGCTCGAGATGGCGGAGCCGCTACCCACCGCGGTCGAAGTCCTCTGTGTCGGCGCGGATGCGGGCATACCCGCGGGCATGACGGCTCGCATCTCGTACGAACGCTCACTTCCCATTGGCGACGCGCTGCACGACGACGTTCTGCTTGCCTACGCCATGAACGGCGGCGACATCCCACCCGAGCACGGCGCGCCGCTGCGGCTCATCGTCCCCGGCTGGTACGGCATGGCGTCGGTCAAGTGGCTCTCGCGGCTGCACCTGCTCGAGCGGAGGTTCGCGGGGTTCTTCCAAACGGATCGGTATACGGTGGGCGAACGGCCGCTGCGGGAGATCGCGACACGAGCCCTGATCACGTGGCCTCGGGATGGTGAGCGGCTCGCGCCACGACCGTTCGTGGCGCGGGGCTACGCCTGGAGCGGACGAGCCGAGCTCGCACGGGTCGAGATCTCCGCAGACGGTGGGCGCCGCTGGCGCCAAGCGACGCTCGCCGAAGGCTTCGCGCGCTACGCGTGGCGGCAGTGGCACGCCGACATCGCACCGAGCGCGAGTGGGCAGCTCGTCCTTCTGGCGCGCGCCGTGACCAGCGCGGGCACGACACAGCCGCTGCAAGAGGTGCGCAACGAGCGTGGGTACGAGAACAACGCGGCGCGGCCGGTCCGGATCGAGATCGCCTAGCGGGCGACGGGCTCTCGCGCGCCGCTCAAACGCTCGCGCACGTCCGGCACGAAACAGGTCTCGATGAATGGCGCCAGCCGCGGCGCGGTGCGGATCACCTGGTCGAGCAGGGCCTGGCCACCGACCACGTTCGACTCGGCGCCGGAGTGGACGTTGAGGACACCGCTGTCGATCCCGTCATAGACGCGCCCTTCTTCGCGGTCGTACACGGCGCGCCGCGCCGGGTTCCGCCCGTCGAACCACCCGCGGGCCATCCGCCACAGATCATCGAAGCGCGGTTCGCGTGTGACGTCGCGAAGGCGTTCGAGGGAATAGACCGCCGAGGCGACCCCGTACGGCTGAACGGTCGGCTCGTCGAAACCGCAGTCGACCCGCGGTGCGAGGTACGTGAGGGCGCTCTCCCGCGCGACGGCGAGAAGGTCATCGCGTCCGAGAAGCTGCCCGGCGTCGGCGAGAACGCCCTCCTGCTGGTGGCCCCAGAGGTGTGGCTCCGTCTGATCCGGATTGTCGAACAGCACGCCGTCGCGGCGGCATGCGGCTATTTCGTCGCACCAGCTGGGAAGCTGCGCTCGCAACTCGGGAAACTCGCCCGCGCGCAGCAGCTCGCCGGCCATCAGCACGTGGATCGAACGGATGTCGGGCGGCACGTCTCTCGCGGCTCGGATGTGCTCGATCCCACGCTCGAGGCCTGCGCGCGCGCGTTCCTCTCCCAGGATGACCGTCGCGCGCGCGAGCGCGCGCACGCCGCGAGCGTGCCAGAAGTTCCCGCCCGGAAAGGACGTGACGCCGGCCTCGTTGCGCTGCCCCGACCAGTTTGAGATGAAGTTCACGAAGCGACCGTCGTCCACCTGCATGTACAGGAGGAAGTCGAGCAGACCGAGCGCCCACGCCCGTAGGCGGGGCAGACGGGTCGCCGCCCAGACGTCGGTGAGGAGGATGAGCGCGCGCGACGCGTCGTCGACGCAGGCAACGCCTTCGAATCCGCGCTCAGCCGCGGGAAACGTGCGATCGGCGGCGTCCGCGTACACCGCGATCGCGCAGGCTCGCTCCCCCGCGGACTCGACCGGGACGGTGAGGCGCGCCAGCTGACGAAGCACGACTACACCCGGACGAGGCGCTCGGCCGCACCGCGCCAGGGCTCGAGACTCGAGACGATGTCGCGCACATCGAAGTCCGCTGCCGCGATGACGGAGTCGGCCGCGCCGTAGTACATGCGGATGCGCCCGTCGCTGAGCTCGACATGCCCGCAGGAGAAGATCGTCTCGTTGAAGAGACCCGTGCGCTCGAATGTCTCGACCGGCTCGAGGATCGGCTGCGCGGAGCGCGCGAGGATCTTGCGCGGGTCCTCGGCGTCCAGCAGCAGTGCGCCCATCGCGTAGCGCGCGTCGCGGTCGACGCCGTGATACAGCTCGAGCCAGCCTTCGGCGACGCGGAACGGCACCGCCGACCCGCCGGTGCGGAGCTCATCCCAGTAGTCCTGGCGCGGAAGAGCGAGCGTCTCGTGGCCGCCCCACGACCGCAGGTCATCGCTGAATGCGATCCAGATGCCGCAGATGCGGCTGAACGACTGCGGCATCGGCCGCGTCAGCGCCACATAGCGGCCACCGACCTTCTCCGGAAAGATCACGACGTCCTTGTGATCGGGCAGGAAGATCACGCCCTGCCGCTCGAAGGTCCGGAAGTCGGTCGTCGTTGCCAGGCTGGTCGTGATACCCCAGCGAGAGACGGAGACGTAGGTGATGTGCCACTGGCCGTCGATGAAGGTCGCGCGCGGATCCTCGATGCCGTACTCCTCCATGTCCGTGTGCGGAGCTATCCCCGGCGTCTCGTCGATCGTGAAGTTCACGCCGTCGGTGCTGCGCGCCACGCGGAGGTGTGAGATCTGAGCCAGGAAGTCGATGTACCCCTCGTTCGCCATGCGCAGGCTGCCGCTCGAGTTCCGGTAGCGGATCGACCGGGGATCGCGCAGATCCAGTCCCGGCAGGTTCGTCGGAATGTATGCGACGACGACGCGCGGCGTGCCGTGACGCGTGTCCAGGAAAGCCATGCCGACCAGCTGCTCCTTGCGGTAGTGCGGCGGCAGCGGCTGAAGGATCGGATGGGGCGCGGAAAGGTCGAGAGTCAGCGCGTCGGGGCCGGGCGTGACGTCGGTCCGCGGCCGTTCAGCGACGCGCAGGAGCAGGATGATCTCGTTCCCGACCCGCGCGGCCGCGGCGTTGAATACCGACACGACTTCGAGCGTCGGCAGGGACGGTTTGACGTCGCGAGCCGTGATGAGCGGATTCTGTGGGAGTCGATCGCCCAGGTTCATGCGATCGGTGTCGGCTCCTCATGGAGCTCTTCTTCCGGCTCCCGCTCGGGCGGTGCTGGCGCGGCGGGTGGCACGAGCAGCGGCGCGCCGGCGCGGTGATCGAGGACGTCGCGCATCATCGCCAGTACCCGGCGCCCGATGGCGGGCCACGCCATCTGCCTTCCATATTCATAGGCACGCAGCTCGAGCTCGCGCTTCTTCTGCGGATCGCCGAGCACCGAATTGACCGCGGTCGTGATCGCCGCGGAGTCGCGGAACGGGACGAGGATCCCGCGGCCGCGGTCGAGCACCTCCTGCGCGTGCAGGTAGGGCGTCGACACGATCGCCTTCCCGGCACCGAGCGCGTACGCGAGCGTGCCGCTCGTGATCTGGTTCGGGTCGAGGTAGGGCGTGACATAGACGTCCGTCGCCAACAGGTAGTCGACGACCTCGCGCTGGGTCAGGTACTGGTTCACGAACTTCACGTGGTCACGCATGCCGAGGCGAGCCGCCGAAGAGATCAGCGAGTTCCGGTAGGCCTCGCCCTCACGTCTCTGCAGCTCGGGGTGCGTTTGGCCGACCACGAGGTAAAGCGCCTCCGGATGGCGCGCGACGATCGCAGGCATCGCCTCGATGACGAACTCGAGACCCTTCCGCGGATCGACAAGGCCGAACGTGGAAACGATCGGTCGATCCTCGACGCCGAGCTGCCGCTTCAGGCGGTGCCGACCTTTGGGATCGATCGCCGGCATGCCGTGTTCGATCACGACCGGCGGACGCCGTACGCCATAGACCTCGCGCAGCAGACGCGCGGCGGTCGTCCCCATCACCACGACCTGCTCGCTGTGCTCGGAGATGTAGCGGATCGTCTCGAGCGCCCATGGCTCGGGCTTCGGCGCGACCGTGTGCAGCGTCGTCACGACCGGCTTTGTGCAGCTCTCCAGGAAGACGCGGAGGTGGTCGTCGTACGTGCCGTCGTGCCACACGCCGTACAGCCCGAACTCGTGCTGCACGTTGACGATGTCGACGTTCGACGCGCTGATCGCGATCGCGGCTTCACGGTACGTGCTCGGCTCCTCCTGCTGGATCCGCCAGCGCACGTCGGGCCCGTACGCCCGCGCCGCACCGGGTTCGTTGATCGCCGCGGCGTAGATCCTCGCGCCCGGATCGGCCGATTTCACCGCGGCCGAGAGATCCGCGGTGAACGTAGCGATGCCGCAGCGGCGCGGAACGGAGGAGGCTACGAAGGCAATACGCATAGCACTATTTTCCCAACTGGGCGCTCGTTTGGAGGGACGCTGGCCACCCGAAGCGGGCGCCGGGAGAAGGGGTCATCGAGGGGAGTGCCCGCGTTCAGTGTACCGCTAGCGTGGGCCCTCAATAGGCAGTCCTGCGCTCCGCCAAGCGCTGAATCCGCCCCGTACGTTGGCCGCGGTGATGCCATGCCGCTCCAAGATGCTCGTCGCGAGGCTTGAACGCACACCGCTCGTGCAGTACACGACAAGCGTTCCGTCACGCGACACCTCACCGATGCGCTGTTCGAGCTCCTGATACGGGATGTGTTGGGCCCCGGGAATGTGACCAAGCGCGTACTCAGAGCGCTCGCGCACGTCGACGAGCCTGGCTCCATCTCCCGCGAGCTTGACGGCGGTGCGCGCGTCGAGCTGCTGAATGGTCGCGGTCGGCTCAGACGCCGCCATGGGTTCGGCATATCCGCGCACGTCGTCGAAACCGATGAGCGAGAGCTGCGCCCTTAGGCGCTCGGCCTGCTCTTCGTCTCGCGTCAACAGCACGACAGGTGTGCCATACGCGACAACGGAGCCGCAGCGGGCTGCGAAGCCGTCGTTCCCAACGATGTTGAGCGCGCCGCGTCGGTGACCGCCGCCGTACAGATGCGGTGGCCGCGGATCCAGGAGGGCCGCGCCAGGCGGTAGAGGATCGCCGAGCAGCGGCAGGGGTCGGCGATCCGAGAGCGTCACACCGCTGTGGTTGAGCGCGCGGACGTGCGGGTAATAGGCCGGCGCGACCGGCAGCCCGCGCGCGATGGTCTCGTGGAACCGGGCGTAGTCGCCGGCAGCGGCGCGGGCGACCTCGTTGTGGCGGCGCTCGAATCCGAGCGTCGTCCACCGGGATCCCGCGACGGTGGCCGTGCAGGCGCTGCCGCCACCGTGCGTTGGGAACACGGCGATGTAGTCGGCCAGGCTCAGCACCTTGTCGCGCAGCGTCGCGTAGGCGTCGCGTGCGAGCCGCTCTTCCAGATCGGGCCCGAGCAGATCCACGCGCGCGATGTGATCGACAAGAAGCGCACCACCGCTGAAGAGGTACTGAGGATCGTCGGCGCGGCGGAGATCGCTGACGAGGAACGCCACATGTTCGGGGGTGTGGCCCGGCGTTGTGAGGCAGCGCACGCGGAGCGCGCCAACGTCGACCGTCTCACCGTCGCGCAGCGTCGTGTGCGGGTACTCGAGCCGAGCGTCGGCACCGGCCACGACGGCGATTGGCCGCAGCTCCGCCAGCGCGCGCGAGCCCGACAGATAATCGTTGTGTACGTGTGTCTCGAACGAGTGCGTGATGAGCACGTCCAGCTTGGACGCTGCCGCGAGATACGTGTCGATCGCTCGGTCTGGATCGACGACGAACGCGACGCCCGCATCGGGGTCGGCGACGAGATAGCTCGCATGGCCGAGTCCCGCATCGAAGAACTGCTGCAGCAGCACGGCGCTCGAACGATACCGCCGAGCGGCTAGATCGGACGGAGCCCCGCGAAGCCGAGCACGCTTGGCAGGACCGAGCCGAACAGATAACCAGCGATACCGCCGAACGCGGCAAGCGCGACGACCTCGAGTCCGGAGCGCATCGGCTCGCGTTTCGTCCACCTGGTCTTGACGACGCCGATCCCGAAGACGACCGCGGCGCACAGAGCGATCGAGGCGGCAGGCGCGATCTCGATCGGCAGGATGAGGTACGGGAGGATCGGTACCAGCGACGCGATCCCGAACGAGCCACCCATGACGAGCGCACCTTGCAGCGCGCCTGGGCCCTCATCGACGACGAGGCCGAGCTCCTTCTCGACCATCGTCTTCAGCAGGACGTTGGGCTCGCGCGCGAGCTCGGCCGCGACACGTCGCGCGGCCGCTTCCGAGAGGCCCTCGGCCTCGAGCATGAACGCGACCTCTGCTTCCGCTTCGGCGGGGCGGTCGCGTACCTCTTCGCGCTCGTTCTCGATCTGCGCGACGTAGATCTCACGCTGACTCTTCGACGAGAGGTACTCGCCAGCGGCCATCGAGAAGACGCCGGCCAGCGCGGATGCGATGCCAGCGACGAGAACGGCGTAGCGATCACCGCTGGCGCCACCGACGGTGCTGACCACCGCGAGCGTGCTGACCAGGCCGTCCTGCATACCGAACAGAGCTTCGCGGATCTCTCCGAGGAGATCGGCTTCCTTGCGCTCTTCGGCGAGATGCTGGGCCAGCCACTCTCGATCGAGATGACGAGCGTCGAACTCGGGTGGCTCCGCGGTGCCGCCTTTGCTCAGATGACCCGCCCTCGGCCGCCCGCGTTGTCGACGAGCGGCAGCTTCGCGCGATCCCACGCGTTGACGCCGCCCTCAAGGTTCTCCGCTTCATAGCCGAGCCGCCGCAGACCGCGAACAGCCGCCTCGCTGCGGCTTCCGCTGCGACACACGGCGACGATGGTCTTGTCCGTTGGTAGCTCCCCCAAGCGGGCGGAGAGCTCCCGGAGCGGGATGTGCTGCGCGCCGTCGATGTGACCGGCCGTCCACTCGTCGTCCTCGCGGACGTCGAGCAGATGGAAGTCAGCGCGCCGCTTGCTGAACTCGTCGACCTGCACGGAAACGATTCTGCTCCGAAGCAGCGGAGGGCGGCGAGCACAATGGCCGGGTGACCAAGCGAGCACGACCTTTCGGATGTCCCGCAGGAGAGTCGAGACGTACGGGTGACAGCGGCCAGGCGCTGGTCGAGACCGCCCTGTCGCTGTCGCTGCTGGTGTTCACGATCCTCGGTGGGGCCGACATGGCGCGCGCCTTCGCCGCGCAGATGGGCGTGCAGAACGCGGCACGGGCAGGAGCGGAAGCGGCAGTGACGCGCGCCGCCACGACGGACCCGCAGATCGTCGCGTACGCGCTCGACGAGCTTGGTCGTGTCGCCGGCGTCGACTCCACCGCCGCGTCGATCACGGTGACGCGGACCACCGGAGCCGGGGGCGAGTCGCTGGTGAACGTGCGCGTGCAGTACACGTACCGAACGCTCGCTCCCTGGCCGTTCGTCCCGAACACGCTGTCGCTCGATCGAACCGCTACGTTCCGGAACTATCCGTAGTCATGATGATTCGCGGAGCCGCAACCGAAACCCTCTCAACGCGCGACACCCCGTCCCTGCGGGACGGGGTCCCCTCGCGCGCGGGGGCCCTCGGTGGCGGCTCCGCTCTCTCGTCCATGTTCCGAGTTCCTGCACGTCGCGATCTCCCTCGGCGCTCTTCATTCTCGAATGACAGGGCGCAAGCGCTCGTTGAGACCGCGCTCGTTCTCCCGCTCCTTTTGCTCTTGATCGTCGGACTCTTCGATGTGGGGCGAGCGGTGTGGCTCAGCAACACGCTCGCGACCGCGGTGCGCGAGGGATCCCGCTACGGCGTCGTGCACGGTGCTCTCAGCGGTGCGCCCACGGGACCCGGCTCGGCGACCTACACGCCACCCGACACGGACACGGCCATCACCGCGCACGTGCGCAGCTACGCGACGGGCGTGCCCGGCAGCCTCACCGTGAGGTCAACGTGGCCCGACGGCAACGCGAACCGCGGCAGCAGGGTCGTCGTGAGCGCGAGCTTCCCCTTCGTCCCGATCCTGTCGCAGGTCTTCCTGGGCGGCGGGCTGGGCATCACGCTGCAGTCGAGCTCGACGCTGGTCATCGACCAATGAACCTTTGGCGGAGCGATGAAGCTGGACAGGCACTGATCATCATCGCCGTGGCGCTCGGCGGTCTGCTGCTCGGCATCGGCCTCGCTCTCGACACAGGACAGATCTTCGTCGCACGGCGCGCCGCGCAGACCGCGGCCGACGCGGGCGCGTGGGCGGGCGCGGCGGTCCTCTATGCCGGCGGCAGTGCGGCGCTGGCGCGGACGGCGGCCACGGACGACGCAACGCGCAACGGTTACACCGCGGGCACGTACATCTCGGTAACGGCGGCGTCACCTCCGACGAGCGGCACATATGCGGCCGACCCCGGATACATCGAGGTCACCATCACCGAGCAGGTCCTCACGAGATTCCTCTTCGGCGCGAGTGCCGGCCGCACCGCGGTCACGGTGCGCGCTGTCGCCGGCCTCGCGCGCTCCGGCACCGGCCAGGCGGTCATCGTGACGCGCTCGAGCGGCCCGAACACGTTCATTGTGGCGAACAACACCCGATTCACCGTCACCGGCGGCGGCACGAACACGAACACGACCAATAACAACTCGGTCCAGGTCGGCTCCGGCGCGATGCTCACGGCGACCTTCCACCGGGTGACCGGCAATGTCGGCGCGGCCGACGCCGGGCGCATGAGCCCGGCGCCCGTGACGGGAGTGGCCGCGGCGGTAGATCCGTTCGTCACGCTCGCGGGTCCGCCCACGACGGGCGTTCCGCTCTACGCCGGCCAGAACATCACCGGCGCGACCGTCACGCTGAGTCCCGGCATCTACACCGGCCTCGTGACCGTCGGGAACGGCGGCACGGCGCGGCTCAACGCCGGCAATTACATCTTCCGCGCGGGTTTCACCACGACCGGCACCGGATCCATCGTGCTTGCCGGCGCCGGAGGGGTCCTCCTGTACAACGCCAACGCGAGCTACCCGGCCGCGGGTGGAGCGTGCGGGAACTTGTCACTGGCCGGCACCGGCACGTTGACGCTATCCGCGAGCAAGACCGGCTCGTACGCCGGGATGCTCCTCTTCCAGGGCCGTACCTGCACCAACGGCGCGGCGATCACCGTACGGACAGGCACCTCGCTCAGCGGAACGCTGTACGTCCCTGCGGCAACGCTGACGATGACCTTCACGGGGGCTGCCGTCGCAGGCACGCGCGTGCCATCACTGGTGGAGTGATCGGCGCGACTAGGGTCGTAGGATCCGCTGCGCCTCGGTCGTGAAGCTCGCGCCCGCGGTGCCGGCCGGTCTGGCGTCGCCCGGCGCGCGAAGGAGCAGCTGAAGCGCACCGCCAGAAGCCTGCAAAGCGGCGATGCGTTCCGCGGTCGTCGCATCGACGCGGAGCGTGTAGACGGTGATCGTCTTCGCGAGCACGGGGATGTCTTGGATGACGATGCGACCGACGAAGTCCGTGCGCGTCGGCTCGACGATACCGAGCGTGTACAGCAGGTCGACGTGGTCGCCGGCGACGATCAGTCCTCCCGCCGCGTTCGCGTCGGGGATGTTGACGGACATCGCGCGGAAGGCGCTCGAGTTCGCGATGGTCTGACCCGGCGGCAGGACCGCGATGATGCCCTCGGTCCCCAGCTGGGCGACCTTGGTCGGCAGGATCGGTTCGTTCGCCGTAAGGCTCACGGTCGTGATCAGCCCCACCGCGCCGTTCGTGTCGCGAAGCGCGTTGACGGGCGCGGCCTCGCGCGGCAGCCGGACGACCTTCAGGTCGCCCGAGCCGAGCGCGGAACGCGCCTCGATGTCGCGTGACGCGACGACCACATCGACCATCGCGACATCGGTCGGGGGAGCGTTGCGCAGGGCGCCGGCCCAGAGGTACGTGCCGATTCCTGCCACGACGGCGACGAGGACGCCGACCACCAGCAAGATGCGCGACAGGAGGCGCGTACGTTGTGGTCTGTACGGGTCTCCGAGGTTGATTCCCGTGCTCAAGGAAGTCGTATCGTTTCGCAACCGCGCATTGCGGCGAGTCTAGAGGCGGGTGGAAGACCGGAAGGAAGGCATGGCGGGCGAGAAGATCCTCTGCGTCGACGACGATGACTCCATCCGCAAGCTCTGCACTGTCTATCTGACCAAGCGCGGGTACCGGATCGAGGCGGCCGCGAACGGTGTCGACGCCCTGGCCCTCATCGCCAGCAAGGGCGCGCCGGACGTCGTGATCACCGACGTGAACATGCCTCTGATGAACGGTCTCGAGCTCGTCAAGCGCCTGAGGGAGGACCGCAAAACAGCCCGCACGCCGATCATCGTCCTGTCCGCCGCCAAGCAGGAGCAGGACATCCTGGCCGGGTACTCGCACGGGGCCGATGATTACATCGGGAAGCCCATCGACCTGGCTGTCCTCGTCGCGAAGATCGAGACGATCCTGCGACAGACACGCGCGGTGGTCGAGGTGGTGGCGGCGCCGCGAAAGCTCGGCGTGGTCATCGCGTTCGCGCATGGCAAGGGCGGTGTCGGCGCGACCACGCTCGCGGCCAACGTCGCGGCGGCGCTCGCCGCCGATGGGAAGTCCGTCGTGCTCATTGACCTGAATCTGCAGTTCGGCACGGCCGCGATGTTCTTCGACCTGCGTCCGCGCGCGACGATCGTCGAATTCGCGCGCGGCGATATCACTCGCGTCACCGAGGAGGACTTCGCCGGGTACCTGGCCGACCACCAGAGCGGCGTGCGGATCCTCGCCGCCCCACCCTCGCCCGAGGAGGCCGAGCTCGTGAGCGTTGGAGCTGTCCAGCAGGCGATCGACCTCGCGCGCGGAGGACGCGATGCCGTCGTGCTCGATCTCGCCGCGAAGCTCGACGAGATCACGCTGGCCGCGCTCGACGTTACCGACATCGTCTGCGTCGTCGCGGCGCCCCACCTCGCGGCGCTCCGCAGCACATCGGACACGCTCGCGATGCTGACGCGGATCGGCATCTCTGACGAGCGGATCCTCGTCGCGCTCGTTCGCAACACGGCCAAAGGCATCGACGACGCGGGGGTGGCGAAGTTCCTGAAGCGCAAGGCGGACATCGTCGTGCCGTTCGCCGAGAAGGCCGACGCAGCCGCGGACCTGGGAGTTCCGTACATCCTCGCCGAACCAAGCGATAAGACGGCCGTGGCGCTCCGGCAGCTCGCGGTCCGCCTCGCGACACGGAAAGCCATCCCCGCATGAGGCCGCCCTATCCGGTCGAGCTCGTGCCGCTGTTCCCTGAATTCCTCACCAAGCGGCGGACGAAGTTCACCCTCCCGCTGCGCCTCATGGAGGAGCTCAAGATCGATCGGCCCGCCCTGTTCTTCGCGATCGGCGCGGTCGCGCCGCAGGGCGGCGGACGCTTCAGCGAGATGTGGAACCCGTACGCGACGCAGTGGGATCAGCACAAGCCCGCATCATCGGCGGCGCGTGACGCGGGCCTGGTCCAGGAGAAGGACGGGCGTTGGGATCTGACATCCGCGGGACGCGACCTCGTCAAGCGTGTTCGACGTGAGGCCGATGCCTATCTCGCGTCGCTTCCGTCGCCGCTCCCGGCTGACGACCTCGCGCGGCTCGCCGCGCTCCTTGCGCGGGCGTTCGACGCGACGTCCGCCAGCCTCGATCGACGCTGGCACTCACACATCCCGCGCGCCGCGCGCATGGCCGGCGACGGCACACATCCGATGGTCGCCCTCGAGAACGCGATCTACGGCCTCTGGCAGGCGCGCGACGACTGCCATATGGCTGCGTGGCGACAGGCGGGCCTGGATGGTCCCACGCTCGACACACTCACACGCATCTGGCGGGCGGAGGCCTCCAGGGAAGCAGACCTGGCCGCGAAGCTCACGTCGCAGCGGCCGGCGGACATCGCGGGCCAGCTGGCGCGCCTGCGGCGCGACGGCCTGGTGGCGGACGGCGATCCGCCTCGGACGACCGATAAAGGAGCGAAAGCGAGGCAGGCCATCGAGGACGAAACAGACCGCCTCTTCTTCAGCGGATGGCCCGACGACGTCGGCTCGGCCGCCCCCTGGATCCGAGAAAAGCTCGCCGCGGTGAACGCGTCCTTCTAACCGAGTTGGGTCAAATTTCCGTCTAAAGATGCGTCGCTCTTGCGGCGTGGGCGAGCCTGTAGGGCGAGCCGACACGCCAGTCACAACGATCTGGGCATAGCCCAGATCGTTACTGCGGCGGGGCGCGAAGCGCCACGCGCCAAGCAGAACGAAGCGGCCGCGCCGCTTCGTTACATGTGGCACGACAAATGCGATACACGACCGTCATGATCGAGCAGCGGCCTTCCAGCGCCACTTCCCCCACGCACACCGGCGCGCGCGTGATGATCGTCGAGGACGACCGGGACATCGCGATGCTCCTGTCCAGCATCCTGGCCGAGGAGAACTACGCGACCCACGTCGTCACCGATTCGCGGCAGGCCGTCGAGACGTTCGAGAAGGTGCGGCCGGACGTGGTCACGCTCGACGTGATGATGCCGAGCCTGGACGGCATCAGCCTCTGCCTCGAGCTCCGAAAGAACACCGACGTCCCGATCCTCTTCATCTCCGCGAAGAAGGAGCCGCCTGACCGCGTCGTCGGCCTGCGCGTCGGAGCGGACGATTACATCGGCAAGCCGTTCGACAACGACGAGCTGCTCGCGCGCATCGAAGCGCTCCTCCGCCGCGCGCAGATGTCGCACGACGGCGCCGGCGCGAAGCAGCTGCGCTTCGGCCGCTTCGTCATCGATAGTGGCAGCGTCCAGGCGATAGCTGGCGACCGGCAGGTGCAGCTCACGCCGACCGAGTTCAAGCTTCTCCGCACGCTCGCGGGCGAGCCCGGCCGCGTCTTCACACGCGATGATCTGCTGACCGGCGTATGGGGCTACGAACCGGGAAGCGACACGCGGCTGGTCGACGTTCACGTCGGCCGCCTGCGCAAGAAGCTGGAAGACGCCTCGGTGACGGAGGTCGCGATCGAAACGGCGCGCGGCTTCGGTTACCGCTTGGTGGACGCCAGCCGAGCTCGCTGACCCCCGCTGCGCGAGCGGCGCTCGCGCGCCGCTGAAGCCAGACCCTGGAGCACCGAAACCGTGTCTTCCCATCCGATGCACGCATCGGTGACGCTCTGCCCGTAGACCAGCCGCGACGGGTCCACCAGGTCCTGGCGGCCCGCGACGAGGAAGCTCTCGATCATGACGCCGGCGATGCCGATCTCGCCCGCGGCGATCTGTGCGGCGATGTCCGCCGCGACGACCGCTTGCCGGAGGTGATCCCGCTCGCTGTTCCCGTGACTGGCATCGACGATCAGCCGCTCGGGAAGGCCGGCGTCGCGTAGCGCGTCGAGCGCACCCCGCACGCTCGCGCGGTCGTAGTTCGGGCCGCGTGCGCCGCCGCGCAGGATCACATGACCGTACGGATTGCCGCGCGTGCTGACGAACGCGGCCAGGCCCTGCTCGGTGACGCCGATGAATCGATGCGGATGGGCGGTGGCGCGCACCGCGTCGATCGCGATCTGCACCGTGCCACCGGTGCCGTTCTTGAAGCCGACCGGCATCGAGAGGCCCGACGCGAGCTCGCGGTGCACCTGGCTCTCGGTCGTCCGCGCGCCGATCGCGCCCCAGCTCACGAGGTCTGAGATGTACTGCGGTGAAACGGGATCGAGGAACTCGCAGCCGGCGGGCAGGCCGAGCTCGGCCAGATCGAGCAGCAAACGTCGCGCGAGGCGGAGGCCGTCGTTGATACGGAAGCTGCCATCGAGGCCCGGGTCGTTGATCAGGCCCTTCCAGCCCACTGTGGTGCGTGGTTTTTCGAAGTACACGCGCATGACGATCCGCAGGTCACCCGTGAGCTCCCTCGAGAGCTTCTCCAGGCGGCCCGCGTACTCGATCGCGGCTCCGACGTCGTGGACGGAGCATGGCCCGACGACGACGATGAGGCGATCGTCCTCGCGGTCCAGGATGCGCACGAGCTCGTCCCGGGCGCTCGCGACCGTGCGCGAGCCCGCCTCGGAGAGCGGGAGCTCTTCGAGCATGATCGCCGGCGGGATGAGTGGCCGGTAGCCTTCGACGCGGAGGTCGCGGGTCTTCATCGCGACACCTACTCTACGGAGCCGTGCCGCTCTACGGCTACCGCGGGAAGCGACCCACGGTGGCATCCGATGCGTTCGTGGCTCCCACGGCCGTGCTCATCGGCGACGTGACGGTCAGGTCCGGCGCCTCGGTGTTCTTTGGCTCCGTTTTGCGCGGCGACATGGACCGCATCGAGATCGGCGAGCGCTCGAACGTCCAGGACAACTGCACCATCCACACCGACGCGGGTGAGCCAACGATCATCGGGTCGGACTGCACGATCGGTCACGGCGCGATCGTCCACTCGTCGATCGTCGAACGGAACGTGCTGATCGGGACCGCCGCGGTGCTCGTTGGCGCGAACACGGTGGGCGAGCGCACCATCGTCGGCGCGGGCGCCGTGCTCGCGGAGCGCTTTTCCGCGCCGGCGCGCTCGCTGGTGCTTGGCGTGCCCGCCCGCGTGATACGCGAGGTCCGCGACGAGGACGACCGCTGGACGATCGGGGCCGCGCGCCACTACGCCGAGCTCTCCGCGTGGTATCGGGAGAACCTGAAGGAGACCGACTAGCTGCCAACGCTGCGGCTGACCGGCGCGGACCTCAGCATCGCCGACGTGCTGGCGGTCGCCCGTCGCCACACGCCCGCGGCGCTCGATCGGACCGCGGAGCGACGCATGTCGGAGTCCGCGAAGCTCGTCGCGGAGCTCGCCGCGGGCGACGCGCCGGTCTACGGCGTCAACACCGGCTTCGGAGACCTCGCGACCGTTCGCATCCCGATCGGCGACCTGCGCGCGCTCCAGCGCAATCTCATCCGAAGCCACGCCGCCGGCGTTGGCGACCCGCTGCCGATCGATGTCGTCCGCGCGGTGCTGCTACTCCGCGCCAATACGCTCGCGGCCGGTCGCTCCGGTGTGCGACCTGATCTCGCGGAGATGCTGCTGGAGCTCCTCGACCGCGGCGTGCATCCGGTGATCCCGATGCACGGGAGCGTGGGCGCGTCGGGTGATCTCGCGCCGCTCGCGCACGCCGCGCTCGTGCTGATGGGTGAGGGTGAGGCCTTTGTCGAGGACGCTCGCATGTCCGGAGCCGACGCGCTGAAGCGAGCGGGACTGAGACCGCTGGACCTCGGCCCGAAGGAAGGCGTCGCGCTCATCAACGGGACCCAGGTCATGAGCGCGATCGGCTGTCTGGCCCTTCACGATGCCGCGGTCCTGGCGGCGACCGCCGACATCGTCGGCGCGATGTCGGCAGAAGCACTACGCGCGACGGACGCCGCGTGGAACGAAGACCTAAACGCCGCGCGACCGCATCCCGGACAGCAGACCGTGGCCAGGAATCTGCGCTCGCTGATGGAAGGCAGCGCGAACGTCGCCTCGCATCGGGTCGGCGATACGCGCGTCCAGGATCCGTACTCGATCCGCTGCATGCCGCAGGTGCACGGCGCCTCGCGCGACGCGCTCGACTACGTCCGGCACGTGCTCGAGATCGAGATCAACGCCGTGACCGACAACCCCCTCGTGTTCGCGGAACAGCGGCAGGTCGTCAGCGGTGGGAATTTCCATGGGCAACCGGTCGCGATCGCGCTCGACCTGGCGACGATCGCGGTGGCGGAGCTGGCCGACATCAGCGAGGCGCGTGTGGACCGCCTCACGAACTCTCACACCAGCGGCCTGCCGCCATTCCTCAGTCCCGCGGCGGGTACGAACTCGGGCTTCATGGTGGCGCAGTACACGAGTGCCGCGCTGGTCACGGAGAACCGCCTGCGCGCATTCCCCGCATCGGTCGAGTCCCTTCCGACGTCCGCCGGCATGGAGGATCACGTGAGCATGGGTGTCCACGCGGCGCTGAAGTTCGCGGCGGTCGTGCGCAACACGCGCGATGCGCTCGCCATCGAGGCCCTCTGCGGCGCGCAGGGCCTCGACCTCCTCGGCGTGACGACAGCACCGGGCGTCGAGGAGGCCCGACGGGTCGTGCGCGAGCACGTGCCGAAGCTCGAGACCGACCGCGCCCTCGCGCCGGATATCGCCGTGATCTCCAAGGTCATCGCAGACGAGATCCTCCTCGCCGGCGTGAGGTCGCGCATCCCCGATCTCGCGTGACCGCGCCGCGCGCGGTCGTCTTCGACCTCGGCGGCACGCTGGTGCACTGGCCCGATTGGGAGGGCGGTGCGCCGGCGAAGTGGGGACTGGCGTACGAGAGCCTGCGCGCGGCGCATGGCGACGTCACCGCATCGAAGGAGCAGTTCGTCGACGCCATGCGTGCGGCTGAAAAGGCTCACTGGGAACGCGTCGACCGCGACCATTGGAGCGGCCCGCCGACCGGCCTCGTGAGCGAGGGGTTCCGGCAGCTGGGCATGGAGGCTGACGATCGCGCGCTGCTTGCGGCGCTCGATGGCTACGCGCGCGCGGTCGCGGGCTGGTGCACGGTCTTCGCGGATACGCGCGGAACGCTCGCCGTGCTGCGCGAGCGCGGTTACCGGCTTGGACTTCTCTCGAATACGTGGTGGGCGGCGGAGTGGCACAACGCGGACCTCGCCGCGCACGGACTCGCGGGAATGCTCGACGAGCTCGTCTACACCTCTGACCTGCCGCACTCGAAGCCGCACCCCTCGGTATTCCGGGAGGTCGCTTCGCGGCTCGGCGTCGAGCCGGGAGCGTGCGTGATGATCGGCGACCGGCAGATCGACGACGTGGCGGGCGCGCGGGCGGTCGGCATGCGCGGGATCTGGCGGCGCAACGACTCGGGATTTCCAACGTCGGATGTCACGCCCGACGCGACCGTCGATGCGCTCGCCGAGCTGCCGAGGCTGCTGCGGACCTGGGGCGGCGCGTGAAGCGCTGCGCCTGGGCCACGCGCGAGCCGCTCACCAGCTACCACGACAAAGAGTGGGGCACGCCGCGCCACGACGAGCGCACGCACTTCGAGTTCCTCGTGCTCGAAGGTGCGCAGGCCGGTCTCTCGTGGGAGACGATCCTGCGGAAGCGCGCGGCATACCGGAGCGCTTTCGCGCGGTGGGACCCGAAGAAGGTCGCGAAGTTCGGCGCGCGCGACGTCGCGCGCCTCATGCGCGATGAGGGGATCGTCCGCAACCGGGCCAAGATCACCTCCGCGATCGGGAACGCGAAGGCGTTCCTCGCGGTGGCCGACGAACACGGAAGCTTCGACGCCTTCGTTTGGGGCTACCGCGATCCGGCGGCGTTGTCCCGCGACCTACGAAAGCGCGGCTTCCGGTTCGTCGGGCCGACGATCTGCGAATCGTTCATGGAGGCGATGGGTCTTCTCGACCACCACGAACGCGGGTGTTTCCGGCGGAAACGCTGATCCGCGCAGCCTCGGGACTATGGCGCCTATACCGGTGACCGTCGCGTATCAGGTACGAATGTCCCCCTGTGCTGGGGGGTTGTTGCGCTGGGGGGTCCACCTAGACTTTGCCTACGTGGGCGGTATCGCCCGTCGAGCTTGCAGGGAAAGGAGGTACTCATGATCGCTTTCTTCCGTGACGAAGAGGGTCAGGGCCTCGTCGAATATGCACTCATCATCGCCGTCATCGCCATTGCCGTCATCGTGGCCATGATCTTCCTTCGCGGCCAGATCCAGAACATCTTCAGCAACATCGGCAACAACCTGACCTAATTCGTCTGCACGTTGCAGCCACACGAGCGGCCCGGGGAAAAACCCGGGCCGCTCGTTTCATGAGGGGGGTTGCAGGGGGTTCTCCCCCTGCGATGAAGAGGGGGGTTGCAGGGGGTTCTCCCCCTGCGATGAAGAGGGGGGTTGCAGGGGGTTCT
>Ga0075419_10000898_pt1 | contig 19187 bp, 16 predicted proteins | sample SoiMetdeltSBSDD3_FD_76900 | JGI IMG/M metagenome (GOLD analysis project Ga0075419, IMG submission 76900) | Bulk soil microbial communities from a Populus tree surrounding site in Tennessee, USA - Soil MetaG P. deltoides SBSDD3 | ecosystem: Environmental > Terrestrial > Soil > Tree plantation... | reverse complement strand
TCTCCGCCGATCGGCGCGTGGTGCGTCTCGCCGTCGCGCATGAGACCCAACATGTGCGAGCACGCGATCCATTGCTGCTCCTGGCCGGCACAGTGGCGGTCGTGCTGCTGCCTTGGAATTTGCCGCTATGGTGGCAATGGCGACGGCTGCGGCTGGCGATCGAAGTGGACTGCGACGCACGCGTGCTGTCGTCCGGCGGCATCGCCGAGGTCGACTACGCCGAAGCTTTGTTGAGTGTAGCCGAGCGCAGCTCCGGCGTGCCGCTTGCTGCCGCCGCGATGTGCGAATCGGAGTCGACGCTCGAAAAGCGCATCCAATTGCTGCTGCTCGATCGGACGGCACGGCAACGTGTACTTGCGTTGGCGCTCGTGATTGGCGGAATCGGCGTCGCTGCGGCAGCAACTCAGGTCCAGGCGCCCGCGGCGGTCGACGACAACGTGCACAAGAAGCTCGTCGACCGAGCGCTCGGCCGCGAACTGGTGGAGGCAATCTCCGAGGGCGATCGCGACCACGCCGTCGCGCTCATCAGCGCCGGTGCCGACGTCGATCGCGTCGTGCTCGGCGATGGCACCCCGCTGATCGTTGCAGCTCGCAGCGGAGACATGCCGCTCGTGAATCTGCTGCTCGAGCGGGGCGCACAGGCCGATGTTCCCGTGCCCGGCGACGGCAGCCCGCTCATCGCGGCGTCGATGCTCGGCAATCTCGATATCGTAAGGACGCTCGTCGCGAACGGCGCGGACGTCAACGGCTACGTTCCCGGCGATGAGACTCCACTCATCAATGCCGCGCGCTCTGGCAATCTCGACGTCGTCCAGTACCTCGTTGCCAATGGCGCGGACGTCAATCTCGCAGTGCCCGCCGATCCCGGTCTGAGCGCGGAGATTCGCTCGCCGCTGAGCGAGGCGCTCAAGCACGAACGCACTTCAGTCGCGAGCTACCTGCGCACGCAGGGTGCGCGACGCTAGCCACGCAGACACCTTCGATGCTCATCGATGCAGCCAAGCTGACGGAGAACTCGCGCCTCGAAGCTGACGTCGTGATCGTCGGTGGCGGCATGGCGGGCATCACTCTCGCGCGGCAGCTCGCGGACACCGGGCTGAGCGTGCTCGTCCTGGAGTCGGGCGGCGAAAAGCCGGAGCCGCGCACCCAATCGCTGTACGCAGGCACGATGACGCTCGGCGGACCGGGCAACGATCCGCGGCCGCTGAACGAATACCTCGTCGCTTCCAGGGTGCGTTGCCTCGGCGGCTCGGGAAACGTCTGGGGCGGCAAGTGCGCGCCGCTCGACCCCGTCGACTTCGAGAAGCGCGACTGGATCCGGTATTCGGGCTGGCCGATCGATCGCGCCGGACTCCAGCCGTTCTACGACCGTGCGTCCGCGCTGCTCGAGCTCCCGCGATTCGGCGAGCAGCCGGCCAGTGTCGTCGGTGCGAACGAACCGTTGCTCGCGGGCCGCGCGAGCTCGCTCGCCCTCCGTCCTCGCTGCTATACGCGCTATACGGGATTGGCGCCCGGCGATGAGTACGCTGCGTTCAAACGATCAGCTACCGACCACGCACGTGTCACCGTGTGCCTGCACTCGAACGTGACTGCGATCAAACTCGACCAGCGCGGGCAGCGTGTCGAATCCCTCGACCTCCAGGAGCTCGATGGTCGCAAGCACCGCGCGGTCGGCCGAACCTACGTGCTGGCCGCAGGCGGTATCGAGAACGTTCGGCTGCTGCTCGCCTCGAACGACGTGCAGCGGGACGGTATCGGCAATCACTCAGATTGGCTCGGCCGCGGCTTCCAGGGACACACGACGATTTCCCAGGGCGCCGACACGTGCGTGTCGCTGCTGCGCGAAGACTCGCAGCTCGGCCTGTTCGATAACCAGCAGCGCGCGCGGCCGCATGCCGTGATCGGACTGTCGGATGCCGCGCAGCATCGCTATCGCACGGTGAACTTCACTGCGACGCTCATGGGAGCAGGCGCTGCTGCGCCGAATGCGGAAGTCTGCGTCGCGAAGGTCGCGCAGCGCATTGCCGTGTCGCCATCGATGACGCGCCGTTCCGTGTATTTCATGATCGAGCACACGCCGAACCGCGACAGTCGTATCACGTTGTCGCGCGAACAGCGCGACGAGCTCGGCTTGCCGCGGGTGCAGCTCGACATGCGGTATGGAGAGCCCGAGTTCGAGACGATCGACACTTCCATCGGCTGCCTCGCGAGCGAGCTCGGGCGTCTCGACATCGGGCGCGTGCGCTGGGCGGGCAAGCGCAAGCAGCTCGTGCAGTACATGGATTCGCCGTCGCGCCATCACATGGGTGCGACCCGGATGGCGCGCTCGCCGCGCGAAGGTGTCGTCGACGAGCACAGTCGCGTGCACGGCGTCGACAATCTCTATGTCGCCGGCAGCTCGGTGTTCCCGACGAGCGGCATCGCAAATCCGACGCTCACGCTGCTGGCGCTGACGTTCCGCCTCGGCGATCACCTGGCCGCCGCAATGAGGGGCACGGCATGAGTTTCACGCGCCGCCACACTTTGCAGATCCTGGTCGCCGCAATCGCTGCGAGCACGATGCCCGCTGCGTCGAGCGCATCGCTGTGCGCCGAATGGGCGGACGGGCTCGACCTGAACGCTGCCGGTGCGATCGGCCGCGAGTATCTCGGCCGATATCCGCAGGATCCTGCGCTGAAGGAAGTGCTGGCAGTGCTGCGCGCGCCGGCCGATGAGCCGCAGGCCGCGCAGCGGTTGCGCGAGATGATCCGTGACGATTACGTCTCCGGCCGGACAGTCAACCTGTCCGGCTGGTTCGTCTCGCGCACCGAAGGCTGCATCTTCGCGCGCATGGCGATGTGCGCGAGGTAGAGCGCACTTATTGCCAGTAGAGCGGTGCGAGCTTGCGTTGACCGGAAAGCTTCTCCGCGAGCGTGCCCCCCTCGTAGATGCGTCCGTTGAGCACGACGTACGCGATGTCGTCGGTCACGCGGATGTCTTCGAGCGGATTGCCGTCGACGATCAGCAGATCGGCGAGCTTGCCGTTCTCGATCGAGCCGAGATCGCGCGCCATACCGAGATGCCGCGCGGGATCGATGGTCGCCGCTTGCAGCGCCTGCATCGGCGACATGCCGCCCTGCACGAACCCCCAGATTTCCCAATGCGAGCCGAGTCCTTCGCGCTGACCGTGCGCGCCAGTGTTGACCAGTACGCCGAGCTCCAGCAGTCGCTTCGCGTTCGCCGCTGAATCGCGGATCGCCTGGTAGTCGCTCGCCGGCGCCATCTGCCGGCGCACGGAACGCGGCTGCAGGATGTGCGGCGGTACGTAGCGTGACAGGATCGGATGCGCCCACACCTCCGACTCCTGGTAGAAGAAGAACTCGGCGCCCGGGCCGCCGTAGGTGACGACCAGCGTCGGTGTGTACGCCACTTTCGTCTGCGGCCAGAACTGCAGCACGTCGTCGTAGAAGCGCTCCGGCGGCACGTTGTGCTCGATGCTCGTGTTGCCATCGGCGACCATGCTGATGTCCATGTGGTACAGTGACCCGCCTTCGCACACGACCAGCATGCCCGCTTCGCGCGCGGCCGTCGTCACCATCTGCCGCTGCTCGCGCCGCGGCTGGTTGTAATTCTTGATCGAGATCGCGCCTTGCGCCTTCAGGCGCTGGATGTGATTGCGCGCATCTTCCATCTTGTCGATGCTGTTGAAGTTTTCAGAGTGCGCGCCGTACACGACGTCGCCAGTCGAGAAGATGCGCGGCGCGAGAATCTCACCGGCGCGCTGATACTCCGCCGCCGCGAAGACCTCGGTCGCATTGTTGGACGGATCGTGCACGGTCGTCACGCCGAGCGCGAGATGCGCCAGCGCCGAATAATTCTGCTGGGGCACGATGTCACTCACGCCCTGCGGCCCGTGCGCGTGCGCGTCGATGATGCCGGGGATAACCGTGCGGCCCGCGAGGTCCAGACGTTGCGCATCCGCCGGAATCTCCACTGAGCCGCTCGCGCCGACGGCGACGATGCGATTGTCGCGCACGACGATCGTGCCGTTGTCGATCACCTGGCGTGCATCGTTCATTGTCACAATGCGTGCGCCAGTGAGCGCTACGACCCCTCGCGGCTTGTCGGCGGGTCGCGTCATGCTGAGATTCGCGACCACCTTGCCGTGCGTGGTCTCAGCACTGGCGCCGCTGGCGAACAACTCAGCCATCTCGGCGCGGTAGAGTGATGGGCCGAGCGTCCATGACAGCGTGTCGCTATCGATCCAGTTGATATAGGTGCCGCCGATATCGCTGGCGCGCCGTTGCGGTACCGCTTTCGTCTGCAGTGACAGGTCGATCGTGCCGCCCGGCGGCATCGGGACGACGTAGACGTGGTAGTTCTCGATGAACGCCAGCCACTCGCCGCTCGGCGACAGCTCCATGTTGCTCACGTAGTTGGAGCGTGCGTGCACGTGGCGATCCTGTCCGTTCGCATCCATGCTGACGAGCTCGTGCGCCGGCTCGCTCTCCTTCGGAGCCTTGTCCGCAGTGAAATAGATGCGGGCGTCGTTACCGACGAAATGCGGATCGCGGCCCTCGTCCGTCAGGCGCACGGCTGCGCCGCCTTCGACCGCGAGGCGATAGATGCCGGGATCCGCCGACCACAGCGGCGAAGTCAGGCGTCCGCCGGTCGAGCGCTCGACGATGATCGACTTGCCGTCGGGGCTGAAACGCGGATGCAGGTAATGCCCGGGTTGTTTCGAGATTGCACGCGAGCTGCCGCCGCTTGCGCCGACGACATGAACCTCGCCGAGGCCTGCGTCAGTCCAGCGTATGAACACGATGCGCTTGCCGTCACGCGACCACGACGGGAACAGCTCGAATGCTGCAGCGTCCTCGCGCGTGAGACGGCGCGGCGCGCCGTCGGCCACACTCTTCAGCCACAAGCGCCCGAAAGATTCGAACACGACCTGCTTGCCATCCGGCGAAACGCTCGCGAAGCGCGCCATGCGCGATTGCACTTCGTCCGGCGCAACTGCGATGTCGAGGCGCGGCGGCACCAGCGTCATGCGCGTGTCCTTGACGTGGAAAGGTATGTCGCGCACCGCGCCTGAAGCGACTTCGATGCGCTTGATGCCGCCGCCCGCCCAGAACACGACGCTCTTGCTGTCGGGCGTCCAATCCATGTTGGGATACAGGCCGTTGATCGCCCACGTTTCCTGCATGTCGCGATCGAGGTCCATGTAGAGCGAGCGCTCTTCGCCCGAGACGAGATCCTTCACGAACAACGCACTCTCGAACGCATTCTGCGTGCGCACGCGATGCACGTAAGCGAGCCAGCGGCCGTCGGGCGACGGTGTCGGCCGCATCGCACCGCCGGGCTCGTTCACCGCATCGTCGGTTTCTCCGGTAGCCACTTCATAGCGCCGGATTGCGAACACCGCTTTGTTCGCGTCCTGTGCGTATTCGAAGACGGGCCCGGGCGTTACGTTCTGGCTGAAGTAGAGATATTTCCCGTCGGGCGAGAACGCGGGCTCGCCGAGTTCCTTCTGGAACTCGTCGCTCGGACGCTTGACGAGCATTACTCCGTCGCCGCCGTCGAGGCTGTACAGCCAGATCTCGCCAGTGCCGAGCGAGCGACGCGTCGTGAAGTGCTTGCGGCCCGCGACGTAGCGGCCGCTCGGATGCCACACGGGGTTGTTCAGCAGGCGGAAGCTTTCCTTCGTGATCTGCCGCGCGCCGCCGCCGTTCGCGTCCATGATCCACAGGTTGTCGCCGCCGGCGCGATCCGAGGTGAACGCGATCCACTTGCCATCGGGCGAGTAACGCGGCTGCATGTCCCACGCCATGCCCGATGCGAGTGCGCGCGCTTCGCCGCCCTCGATCGGCAGGTCGTAGATGTCGCCCAGCATGTCGAACGTGATGCGCTTGCCGTCGGGGCTCACGTCGACGCTCATCCACGTGCCGGAGCGCGCGTCGATCGAGACATCGCGGCGCTCGCCCGGCGGCGCGGACACGTCCCAAGCGTTCTTCTTCTCTTCATTGTTCTGGTTTTCCTGGGCTGCAAAAGCAGCAGTGCCGACCAGCAGCAGTGCGGCGAGCGATCGACGATTCATGCGGATCCTTTTTGTCGGAGCATTTGCCTGATGGCCACTTCGCCGAGCGGCTCGCGGCCGTGGACGCGCAGGCTCTCGGCCCATTCGTGCGCGAAGTCGCGTTGCAGGTAGATGTTGATGGCGGCAGTGACGCACATCGAGAGGAGAGCGCCGAGCGAAGCCAGCGCCATGTCCTTGTGCGCGTCCCATTCGTCGCCCTGCGTGCCGAGATACGCCTGGCCCAGCTCGCCGCCCACAACCAGTGCCGCGGCCCATTCGATCAGCTCGTACAGCATCGAGCTCGACATGGTGAGGTCCAGCGGCAGGAAGTAGCCCCAGAACCCGCGGACGTTGGCGACCCGGATGAAGACTTCCCGAATCGGATAGGCAAGCAGCAAGCCGTAGGCGAAGTGCACGACGCGGTCGAAGTTGTTGCGCTCCCAGCCGACCATGTCGTTGAACGTGTGGCCGGTGAGCTGCCGCCACGCTTCGTCGTACGGGACTTCGGCGTAGGTGTAGTGCGCGCCGATCGTGTGCAGGCAGAGGAAGACGAACAGGGTCGTGTACGAAACCCGGGACAGCGGAAATGCGCGGTGGGTGGCGACCAGGACCGCAACGCCGATGAACGTCAGCGCGTTCTCGAGCCACCAATCGGAGCGGTCGAACGGATGGAATGCAAGCGGCACCCACAGCACGGCCAGCAGCCCGGCGAGTGTTCCCAGATACAGCTTGCGCGACAAATTGCGGCTCCGCCCCCAGCCCGGGCGGGGAGTCTATGTCATCCCGACCCTGCGAAGCACGAGTGTCCGCGGGATGTATACTGCGGCATCTCTTTTGTGGGTCTCCGATGAACTACGTCGTAGTCGCGATCCCCTATTTCATCCTGGCGATGCTCGTCGAGTTCCTGTACGGCAAGCTCGTCAAGCGCCAGACCTATCGCCTCGCAGACACCGTGAACAGCCTGCAGCTCGGCACGCTCAGCCGGCTGGTCGACGTGCTGCGACTCGGCTTCTCGGCGATCGTGTTCGGCGCGCTGGTGAAGTGGCTCGGCGTGCCGCAGTGGTCGATGGATTCCGCTTGGCAGTGGGTCGCTGCGTTCGTCGCCTACGACTTCTGCTACTACTGGAAGCATCGCTACGGGCACGAGTGGCGCATCATGTGGGCCTCGCACATCGCCCATCACCAGAGCGAAGAGTTCAACCTCAGCACGGCGCTGCGCCAGACCGGCACCGACTACATCGGGTTCGTGTTCTACATCCCGCTGTATCTCGCGGGCCTGCCGGCCTCCGCCGTGATCACCGTCGGCAGCCTGAATCTCATCTACCAGTTCTGGGTGCACACGGAGCACATCCGCCGGCTCGGGCCGCTGGAATGGATTTTCGTGACGCCGTCCAACCACCGCGTGCATCACGCGCGCAACCCCGAGTACATCGACAGGAACTACGGTGGCGTATTCATCGTGTGGGATCGCCTGTTCGGTACGTTCCAGGACGAGCGCGCCGACGTGCCGTGCGTCTACGGCATCACCACGGGACTGAAGAGCTGGAATCCGCTGTGGGCGAACCTGCACTTCTGGACCGATACCGCGAAGCTCGCGTGGCGCACGCGGAGCTGGTTCGACAAGCTGCGCATCTGGTTCAAGCCGCCGGGCTGGATTCCGGCGGATCTGGACCCGCACAAGAAAGTCGACCCCAATTATCCGAAGTTCGATCCGCCCGCGAGCAGCTACGTGCGTGCGTACACGTTCGTGCAGTACTGGGCGCTGACCTTCGGCTCGCTGTGGATGCTGCAGGTGGAGAAGACACTGCCGCGACCGTTCGTACTGCTGATGTTCGGCCTGATGTGCTTCTCGTTGTTCGTGCAGGGCGCCGCACTCGAAGGGCGCGCATTCGCGCGCAAACTGGAATGGCTGCGTGTCGGCGTCACTCTGCTATTGGCGTTGGCTACGTATCTGCTGTGGCCGCAAGCGCTGACGAACGTGGCACTCGCGATCGCCGCCTACGCTGCAATCAGCGCCCTGGCATTCGCATTCGAGGCATTCAGACATGACAACGATCGGAACGCCGCTCGCGCCTTCGGCTAAGCGTGTGATGCTGCTGGGCTCGGGCGAGCTCGGCAAAGAAGTGGTGATCGAGCTGCAGCGCTTCGGCTGCGAAGTGATCGCAGTCGATCGCTATCCCAACGCGCCGGCGATGCACGTCGCGCACCGCTCGCACGTCATCAACATGCTGGATGGGGCGGCGCTCGCCGCAGTGATCGAGAAGGAACGGGCGCACCTGATCGTGCCGGAGATCGAAGCCATCGCGACGCCGACCTTGCTGGAGCTGGAGAGCAAAGGCTTCACTGTGATTCCGACTGCGCGCGCGGCGCGGTTGACGATGGATCGCGAAGGTATCCGCCGACTCGCCGCCGAAACGCTCGGCGTGAAGACTTCGCCGTATCGATTCGCGGATTCGCTGGCCGAATATCGCGACGCCCTGGGCGAGCTCGGCATGCCGTGCGTGGTCAAGCCGGTGATGAGCTCGTCGGGCAAGGGGCAGAGCGTGGTGCGCACGCAGGCCGACATCGAGCACGCCTGGAACTACGCGCAGCAAGGCGGCCGAGCCGGCAAGGGTCGGGTGATCGTCGAAGGCTTCATCAAGTTCGACTACGAGATCACGCTGCTCACCGTGCGCCACGGCGGCAAGACGACGTTCTGCGAACCGATCGGCCATCTGCAGATCGACGGCGACTACCGCGAGTCATGGCAACCGCAGTCGATGAGCGCGGCCGCGCTCGCGGAATCGCAACGCATTGCACATGCGGTCACCACCGAACTTGGCGGCAACGGCATCTTCGGCGTGGAGTTGTTCATCGCCGGCGACTCGGTCTATTTCAGCGAAGTCTCGCCGCGCCCGCACGACACGGGACTGGTGACGTTGATCTCGCAGGACCTCTCGGAGTTCGCGCTCCATGCGCGCGCGATTCTGGGTTTGCCGATTCCCGTGATCCGCCAACGCGGCCCGTCGGCCTCGTGCGCGATCCTGGTCGACGGCGATTCCAACAACGTGCGCTTCGAGAACGTCGACCGCGCGCTGACGGAACCGGATACGGCGCTGCGCCTGTTCGGCAAGCCGGAGGTGCGTGGCCATCGTCGTATGGGTGTGTCGCTCGCGCTCGCTGGCAGCATCGACGAAGCCCGGGCGAAGGCGCGCAAGATGACCGAGACGGTGCTCGAAGGCGTGAAGTGCGAGTGAGCTAGGGCCGTCAAGAGCATGCGCGCCATCCTTGGCACGCATGCACCGGGACATGCCCGCCGTTCTATTCGGCGACGGTGATCACACCGTAGGCGCCGTTGACCTCGTGGTTCGGGCCGGACGTGAAGAACAGAGCGTTGCTTTCCTGCGCGAGGATGCCGTTACCGAACGCGATTCCCCACAAGCCGTCCATCTGCAAGCGGCGGCCGCGATTGTCGCGCAACGTGCCCAGGAAACTGCCGCTGCGCGGGCCGAAGGCGTTGATGGTGCCGTCGCCGAGATTGGCGACGAGCAGCGCGCCGCCGAACTTGCCGAAGCTGGCCGGCGCGAGCGCCACTCCCCACGGCGCATTCAACGCGCCGCGCGTCTCGACTCGTCGCAGCAGTCGCCCTTGCGGATCGAACACGTTCACGACTCCGAGTCCGGGACCGTGCGCCGACTGGCCCGTTGCAGGATCAGGCTTCGCATAAGTCACGTAGACGTCACCGCCGATCGTGTGGATGCCGAACGGTGCAAAGCCTCGCGGCAGTTGTCGATCGCGGAAGCCGCCGGGTACCTCGACGGCCTTGAAAGTGCCGTCGAAGACATCGACGCGCCCGGTCAGGAAGTTCGCCGCGTACAGCAGATGAGTGGTGCCGTTACCGCCGAGCGCGAGCCCCGTGTAGACGGCTGTGCCCGTCGTCGGTACTGCCAGCAGCGCATTCGTCGCGTCCACGCTCGGCGCCCAGCCCGAGATCGAGCCTTCGAGCGTCGCGAAGATGAAGCGTGCAGGTCCATTGCGAACGCCGTTGGTGACGACGAAGTCGGCCCCGCCCGAGAACACGATTCCGCTTGGATTGCTTGGAACGCCGGCAGCGGGGCCCGGCACAGTGACTACGAGCGATTGCGGCGTGCCATTGCCGTCGTACAGCGTCGCCTTGCCGGTTCGCTGGTTGTTCACCCACACGAAGCCGGTTGGATTGAATGCAATACCCCAGGCGTTGCCGAGGTTCGGATCCGTGAAAGACGCGGGCACGCTGCCGTCCGAGACGAGCACCTGGCTGCTGTAGCCTTCACGCTTGCCGTCATTGTGTGCAACGACGGGTGCGGCCAGGAGTGTCAGGGTCGCGGACATGAGCAATAGCCGCATCAATGCGGTTGCTGAATTCATTTGCTATCCCCTAAATCGAAATGAGATGGACGATGCAGGCCAGCTCACGCGCGCGAATCGTTGGCGCGAGTAAGTGACTGACGGACGCGCGCTGGTTCTTTCGGGCGACTACGAATTTCTACGAATGTCGAACCAGCGCAGGGGATGAGCTACGCGATCCAGACTGCGTGCGCGTGCTGAGTATCGAGGTACTCGCGCACCGCGCTGATCTTGCCGTCCCTGAACTCCATGATGAAGTGATACTCCTGCCGGTACAGGCGACCGTTCTTCAAGTCCCCTGACGAAGTGACTTCCAGCGCCACACGATCGCCTTCCGCTATGGAGGAGAGCACGGTCATGCGCAGACCGCCGGTGAGGTTGTCGAGCATGCGGCGGAACAGCCGGCCGATCCGTTCCTTCGTGTAGACGCCCGCAGTCGGCGTGAGCTCCTTCTTGCCCGGTATGCGCCACGTCGCATCGTCCGTCATCAGCGCCATGACGCCATCGAGATCGCTGGCCGAGAACAAGTCGAAGAAGCGCTGTGCGGTAGCTTTGTTGTGTTCAGTGTTCACAACCTGAAGCGTGGCTCACACACTGCCCGTGGTCAACAAGAAGCATGCGCACCGTCCTTGGCGCGCATGCACCGGGAGCGATTCTCGTCGACTACTGCGTCACCGCCGTGATCACGCCGTACACGCCATCCTCTTCGTCGTTCGGCCCCGCCGCGTAGAAGAGCTGGTTCGTCTTCTGGCTCAGAATGCCGTTGCCGAACTGGATGCCCCACAAGCCGTCGATGTGCAGACGCTTGTTGTTGCCGTCGCGGAGCGAGCCGAGGAACCTGCCGGTCAGCGGACCGAAAGCATTGATCGTGCCGTCGCCCAGATTGCCGACCAGCAGTGCGCCGCCGAACTTGCCGAAGCTTTCCGGCGCGAGCGCCAGGCCCCAGGGCGCATTCAGCGGCCCACGCGACACGACTCGTCGCAGCAGCCGGCCGTCGGGATCGAACACGTTGACGAAGCCGAGGCCCTGGCCCTGCACTTCCTCGTCGCCGCTTTCGTCCTGCTTCGCGTAGGTCACATAGAGATCGCCGTTGATCGCTTGAATGCCGAACGGCGCGTAGCGTCCGGGCAGGCGCGGATCGCGGAAATGGCCGGGCACGCTCACGGGCCTGAACGCGCCGTCGAACACGTCGACGCGGGCTTGCCGGAAGTTCGCGGCGTAGAGCAGATGCGTCGAGCCGTTGCCGCTCAGTGCGAGACCCGTGTAGCCATCTTCATCGGTGTCGCTCGCATCCTTCGGCACGAATACCGCGTGCGTTGCGTCGACGTTCGGCGCCCAGCCGGCGAGATTGCCTTGCTCGGTCGCGAAGATGAAGCGCGCCGGACCGGACACGCCGCCTTTCGTGACGACGAAATCCGCGCCGGCCGAGAACACGATGCCCGTCGGATTGCCAGGCGTGCCGTTGGGACCGGGGATCGCGACGACGAGCGGCGTCGGCTGCGGCGAGGGTTGACCCGTGCCGTCGTACAACGTCGAAACATTGCCATCGGCGTCGGCGACCCACACGAAGCCTTGCGGATTGAACGCCACGCCCCACGCATTCTTGAGATGCGGGTCGGTGAAATTCGCCGGGAAAGCGCCGTTCGAGACGAGTCGCTTGTTGGTGTAGAACTGGTCGGGTCGATCGCCGTGGTGATTGTCGTCGCGATCGTCGTCGTGGGCGACAGCCATTGCCGCAGCAACGGTCAGCGTGACGGACGCGAGCAACACCCGCAACGAAACAGATGCGGTGGTCATCTTCGTTACTCCTCGCAATAGAGCGCAGAAAGTGCCAGGCGAGCTCGCGTTTACTGTGCGCGAGTGAGTAACGGCGCCCGGCGCACCGGTTCTCGTTGCGAATTACGTTTTAGTTATCTTGTCAACCGGGCGGGGCCTGATCCGCAAACCAGCGCAGCCGATAGGCATTCATTGCAGTGCGACCGAGACGTCGCACCAGGCGATTGTTGACGATCACGCCGACCGGCGCGCCGATGATCGGCAGGAGCTGCGCAAGTTTTGCAAGGTCGATGTAGTCGCGATACTCCTGCTGGAACGTGCGCCAGTCGAAGTCATCGAGCGATGCGGGAAGCTGTTCGCTGTAGGTGCGCCAGTCGCTGATCCGTCGATACACATCGAGGCGATGCAGATCGCTCGAGAACGCGAGCTGGAACACATGCAGCAGGTAGATGCGCTCCTTGTAGTCTTCGCCCGGGTAACCGTAGAGCGCGCCGATGTCGAACAGCAGTTTCAGCTTGATGCTGAGCAGCAGCGGGAAGTCCGCGAGCCCGAGGAAGAAGCCGCCGGCACCGGTGACCCCGCCTTCGATCGCCGCCGTGCGGCTGTAATTTTCGATCTTTTCCGTCACGAGAACTTCACGCTGCGCGAGCGTGCGATGGTGGAGCGGCGTCGGCGCGGTGAAGTTCGAGCCGGCGATCACCGCACGTGTCATCTGCTTGATGACAGACGTGACGGTTTCGTGAACGCGCTCGGGAATGATCCGGTTGATCCGGCGCTGCAGGCCACGCGTCGCGTGGCTCCACAGGCTCGGCAGCGCGCTCATTTCCTGCTGCCAGCGGCGCAGCTCTTCGCGCGCCTGCCGCTCGTAGTCGTCGTGGTGCAGAACGGGGAGGGCCATGGCGCTATGAGAAACGCCATGACCCTCGTTGGCAAGCTCTACAGCGAATCGAGGAACGTCAGCACCAGACTCTTCTGCTGATCCGTCAGCGCGTTGTAGCGATCGCGTGCGCCTGCGCCTTGATTGGCATGACGCTGGATCGCTTCCTGCTTCGTGAACGACAGACCGTCGTGCATCAGGCGGTTGCGCGTCCGCAGCGCCCACAGCGGCGCGGTGCGCATCAGGTTCCGCGTGTTTGCGTACTCCGGTCCCGGCAGCACGGGAATGCCGTCGCCCGTGCCGATGTCGTGCGACAGGAAGTCGCTGTAGGGATGAAAGATCTTGTTCCCCAGCGCGAACGGAACCCGCATGGCGCCGCCGTTGATCAGCGTCCCGGCCCGCGCCGTGCGCAGCGTCGAGACGTGGCAACCATTGCAACCCACTTGGTTGAACAGTGTTTCACCTTCCTGCACCGCGCGCGTAATCCGCCCGCGCGAAGGTGCCTTGGTCGAGCGCATGAAGTTCGCGAACGCTTCCACGTCCTCACCTTCGTCCTCCGGTTCGGGCACCGGATCGAATCCCGTGCCGAAGCCGACGTTGCGGCCGGCCGAGGTGTTCTCGTCGGGGAACAGCGGGCTGGTGATGCCCATCTCGTTGAGATACGCATCGGCCGAGAACGACTCGAGACTCGCGTGCTGGTTCTTCCAGCCGAACCGGCCGACGCGCATCGTATTGCCGCCCTCGAGTGCCGGCACCATGATTGCGGTGCCGCGGATCGCGGTGGGCTGCGCATCGCGAATCGCGAGCAGCGTTTCGTTGGCGACGCACTCGACGAAGCCGTTGCCGAGCGTGTTGGTGGAGATGCGGAACGTGCGGACGTCGTCCTCGAACGCGACGCGTTCGACGATCGCCGAGTTCGTCGCACGCGAGTGGATCAGCGAGCCGCCGAGCGATTCGAAGAAGCCGCCGGATGCATCGACCCGGCCGGTGCGATGCTCGGCGATCTGGCTCGCGCCGCCGGTCACGACGTTCTGGTGGCACTCGGCGCAGCTCTGCGCGTTGTAGGTGGGGCCGAGGCCGTCCGCGATCCCTTCGACCTCTTCGAAGATGAAGCGGTTGTCGTTGAACGAGCGGTCCGGCACAACGTTGTCTTCGTCGAGCGTGTCGAACGCCGGCCCCTGCTGCAGGAAGCCGTTCGTGCGGTTGTCGAAGCCGGTCGGCGCCTCGCTGAAGAAATCCGCTTGCGTCACCGCTGCCACCGCTTCTTCCACCGGCATTCGTCCCGAATGCTGGAAGCGGCTGGTGGCACGGTCGTCGGCCGTCGACTCGAGGCCCAGTAACAGCAGCGGTGACGCGGTCACCGCCAGCAGTGCAAACCTTCTCAGTGCTTGCATCACGATTCTCCCGGTTGATCGTTGGGCAAAAGAATCCCACCTCGCGCACTGCGCGAGTTTTGTCGTTGTGGCTTGTCTCCCCTTGGTGTCTGCTGTTGGATCAGCGATGTAATTCAGAACGCGCGGCAGCGTGCGCCCATCGATTGGCGCACGCAATGGGTTGCAGCGTCACAATCTGGAGACGACAGAGATCACCGACGCTAAAGAGACTAAGAGACTAAGCGAGCGGCGCGCCGAACAAGCGTCCGTGCAAGACGAAGAGTGCGGCGAAGACTGCGATCGCGATGAGTGGCCGCACGACGCCGATCTCGCGCAGCGCGGGCGCGAGTTGATTGCGTCCGGCGAAGATCGCAGCGAAAGGTACGTTCGACGTCTGGCGCGCGAACTGTTCCCAACGATCGCCAAATGCGCGGCGTCGCTTCGCATCGATCGAGCTCGTGCCGCCGACTGCGAGCACGAGCAGCGAGCCGAACAGGATCGACGAAGCTGCGTCACCGTTGATGATGAAGTGCACGAGCGCCCACAGCGCGGTGCCCCACAGGAACGGATGCCGCGTGATGCGTGTCATGCCGCGAACTTGCACTTCGCGCGTGAGCCGCGATTCCATCCCGACCTTGGTCGGGCTCGGTGTCGCGATGCCGATGACGATGAACAGGAACGCGATCAGCAAGAGCGGCATGGCAACGGGCTTCAACGCAAGGAGTTGACCCCACAGCGACACATGCGGTGCGTGTGAGTAGGCGCGGCCCAGCCAGATCAGGCCAATGATGGAGGCGAGTGCGAACAACCCAAGGAACGGCTTGTCGCCGACGACACGCACCAGCCGATCGCGCAGGCGCGTGCCGGAAACACCGAAGTGAATCGCGAGGAAGAACGCGGCCGCGGCAATGAGATTTACCATGGCCGCAATCTTACGCCGGCTTGCGGAACTTCAGTGTCATGCGATCCGACTCGCCGATCGCGTCGTATCGGGTGCGGTCGAACTTCGGGTCGTGCGCATCGGGGCCTTCGCTGTACGGACGCGTGCGCTTGGTGGGCGGCAGCGTCCACACGCCGAACGGGTGGTCCTTGGTGTCGGCCTGATTGGCGTTGAGCTCGGAGCGATCGACCAGCTCGAACCCGACCTTCTGCGCCTGCTCGATCACATACGCTTCGGTAACGTAGCCGCTCACGGCCTTCGGGTCCTGATCGCCGGGATTCGCGCGATGCTGTTCGATCGCGAGAATGCCGCCGGGCTTGAGCGTTCCGTACAGGTCCTTGAGGATCTTCTCGGTGATGCCGTTGCCCATCCAGCCGTGCACCGACCGTGCCGAAAGCGCGAAGTCGAACGTGTTCTGCGGCAGCGGCTTGGACTTCGCACCGAAGTTCACCAGTTGCACCTGCCCGTACACTTCCGGCTTGGCGGCGAAGCGTGCTTCGAAGTCGGCACGCGCCTTGCGCGCACCCTCGGAGAGCTCGGGATTGTCGAGGTCGGCTGCGGTCGCGTAGTACTTGCCGCCGGTCGCGTGCGCATACGGTGCCAGGATTTCAGTCCACCAGCCGGCGCCTGGCTGCACTTCGAGAATCGTCATACCGGGTTGCAGCCCCCAGAACGCCAGCGCTTCCTGCGGATGACGATACTGATCACGCGACTTGTCCTCGGCGCTGCGCGAATCGCTGTTGACTGCAACGAGCAACGGATCTGCGGCAGGCGCAGCCTCCGCGGCGGGCGGCGCCTGCGCTGCGGGCTCCTGCTTCGAGCAGGCTGACAGCGCAGCCAGAAGAGCAATGGCAAACGCGGACCTGGCTCCGGGCAGTAGCATTGAATGCTTCATGATCGATGGCTCCCGTGGGCGGCTGAGTGCCGCGCTTGGCAGGCGCGATGCTACACCTTCCAACCCGCGTGATACCCGGCCGCGTTGGACGTATATGACTGCATGGGGTTGCGAGAGGCAGTAGCGGATCGCTCGATGGACTGGCCGGCGTCTGGGGAAGCGGATTGGGATGCGATCTACGCGGAGCACTTGCCGCGTATCTACAACTATTTCCGCTTCCGCCTTGCGGCCGAGGCGGACGTCGAGGATCTGACCGCGCGCGTGTTCGAGAAGGCGTGGTCGGCCCGCAGCCGCTACCGCAGTGACCTGGCGGGGTTTTCGACGTGGCTGTATCGGATCGCGCAGAACGTCGCGATCGACCATTTCCGTTCGCGCCGCGCGCATGCACCGCTCGAAGTTGCGATCGAAGTGGCCGCGGAGCGCACGCCGCAGGACGACGAGGAGCGACGTTCGGATCTCGCGCGACTCGCGGCGCTCACGGCATCGCTGCCGGATCGGGAGCGCGACCTGATCGCACTGAGATATGGCGCGGGCTTGAGCAATCGCGCGATCGCACCGCTGGTCGGGCTGAGCGAATCGAACGTCGGCACGACCCTGCATCGGACCGTGCAGACGTTGCGGTCGCGATGGTAGCGGCGGAGAGCACTGATGAACGATGAATTCCTCCATGCACTGCGCCGCGATCCGCCGCCGGAGTTCGCGCGCGAGCTGAAGCGTCGCTTGCAACGTCAGCCTGCACGAAGCCCGCGCTCGCCGTTCGTGCGGACGCTGATCGCAATGTTCCTGATCGGCGGCGTCGCAATGGCCGCGGCCGTGTTGCTGCGGAATCGGGACGAACCGGCACGCGTCGCGGCGCCAGTCGCGCAGCAGGCTGTACCGCGCGAGGCGACGCGTGAGGTGGAGCCCGCTGGCGCCCCGAGGCCAAAGCAGCAAGCGACTGGCGGTATCAAGGCGTCGCCGCCGGCAGATGAACCAGAGTCCGAAGACCTCCCCGTCTCCTTCATCGCATCGTCGTTGGCGCGGCCGCTGGCGGAGGCGCTGGTCGAGAGCGTGACGAAGTACACCCGAATCGCACGACCGCGGGTGATGATCATGGATGACACGGAAGCGCTGCGTGCACTGTGCAGTAACGCCGACTTCGTGATGGTGTCGCGACGCATCGCCGATGCCGAACTCGCTCAATGCCGCAAGTGGGGCGTCGACATCGTGGAGTGGAAGCTCGGCTATCAGGCTGTCGTGCTCACCGCCGGCCTGCAGGCCGACCCGACGCCGCTGACACCGCGCGACGTATTTCTCGCGCTCGCCGATCGCATTCCGGATCCCGCCGAGCCGTCGCGGCTGATCGACAATCCCAATGCGACGTGGCACGACGTCGACCCTCGCTTCGACTATCGCAGGATCGACGTGCTGGCACCGCCGGACGCGATCACGCGTGCATTGTTCGTGCAGCTCGTGATGGAAGCGGGCTGCGATACGTATCCGTGGATCCGCAACCTGAAGGGGGCCGATCGCCCGCGCTACCTCGACATCTGTCACCGGCTTCGCAGCGATGGTCGCTATCGCGAAGTCGAAGTGGGCGGCAGGTTCATCACGCAGCAGTTGTGGTCGGAGCCGGACTGGCTCGTCGTCCTCGCCTACCGACACTACGCGGAGCATCGTTCGGAGCTGCTCGGCACGAAGCTCGAGGGACCGGCGGCCACGCTCGCGACTTTGACGGACGGCACCTATCCGGCAGCGCGGCCTGTCTACGTCTATGCCCAGAGAGAGCACCTCGATTGGATTTCTGGCGCGCGGATGTTTGCTTACGCGCTGTCGAACGGCCCTCCCTTCGGTCCGCTCGGATCCATGCGGAGTCAGGGTCTCGTGCCGCTCAACGAGGACCCGACCCGCGCGCCCAGCGGTCGCCCGGAATTGCCACCCGCACTCGAATCACTGAAGCCATGAGGAACATCGCCATGACAACTCGAACACGCATGAGCATCGTCGCCGCAGTCGCGCTGCTTGCGATCGTCGCTGCGCCGTGCGCCGGCGCGCAGGCCGAGGCCGCGCCAACTTCGCGGGAAGGCAGCGTGCCGCTGATGAAGTTGATCGAGGCAGTCGCGAAGCGCACGGGCAAGACCTTCATCGTCGATCCGCGCGTGCAGGGAGAGGCGCTGCTGATCGGCGTCGATTCCGCGAAGATCGACTATGCGGAGCTGCTCTCCGTGCTGCAGGTTCACGGATTCGCGGTGGTCGCGCGCGGCGATGTCGTGCGAGTGGTTCCTGATTCGATCGTGCGTGTGCAACCTCTTGCGATCGTGACCGGTAAGGAAGCGCATCCCGACGCAGAGTTCGTGAACAAGAACATCCTGGTGAAGAACGTGCCCGCCGCGCAGCTCGTGCCGATTCTGCGGCCGTTGTTGCCGCAAGCCGGTCACCTCGTAGCATTCCCGTGCACCAACATGCTGATGATCGTGGATACGTTCGGCAACGTGCAGCGGATCGAGAAGCTGGTGCAGACGCTCGACGTCGGCGGCCCGTACACGCCGCCGAAGTGCGACGGGGAAGCGGTCAAGCCCGGGTCATGACTTCTTCGGTCCGGCGTAACCGAACAGGTACGCCGCGACCTTGCGCATCTGGATCTCTTCCGAGCCTTCGGTGATGCGATAGCGGCGGTGGTGCCGATAGATGTGCTCGAACGGCTTGTGACGCGAGTAGCCGATGCCGCCGTGGACCTGCATTGCGCGGTCGGCAGCTTCGCAGCACATGCGGTTCGCCCAGTAGTTGCACATCGACACCTTGTCGGACAGTCGATGCTCGACTTCCGGATGCGGCATCTGGTCCATTTCCCACGCCGTCTTGCGGATGAGTTGTCGCAGCATCTCGGCCTGCGTCGCGAGCTCGACCAGTGGCCACTGGATCGCCTG
>Ga0075419_10000895_pt1 | contig 19244 bp, 16 predicted proteins | sample SoiMetdeltSBSDD3_FD_76900 | JGI IMG/M metagenome (GOLD analysis project Ga0075419, IMG submission 76900) | Bulk soil microbial communities from a Populus tree surrounding site in Tennessee, USA - Soil MetaG P. deltoides SBSDD3 | ecosystem: Environmental > Terrestrial > Soil > Tree plantation... | reverse complement strand
CAGGCTGAATAAATCTGAAGTGCTGTTCCGTAAAGCGGTCATCACATCATCGCCTTTGGTTTTGTTGATATACCCATGATAGAATTCAGGAACTCTGCTAAGATCGGGACGAGGCATAATTGAGTTGTTTAAAGGTTTTAAAGAAATTGGAGCTGCAATTTAGTTATCTATTCCTTTTTTCAGTTAGATTACCCTGCTTTATCCGGAATTTATTCAAGCATTATTAAGTCAGCCCGACGTTTTGAAAAACTACTCCATTTTATTTTCGGTGAAATTTGGGAATGAACATCGATAAAAAAATGCTCGAGGATGGAGGTTTTCCAATTCACGCTCCCGATAACATGATCGCTTATTAAATAAACATTTCCTGATGCCGTTCGGAGATTTGGCTGGAAAAATGGGTTATATAAGCCGTATCTCTTTATCAAAAACCATTTGCCGTTTGTTTCCTTTTTAATTAACTCGCCAATAACGGAGATAAGAGCTATAATGTCGGTAGCAGTCGTAAGCTTTTTAATAGAGCGCCCAATAACCTTTTTCAGATAGGCCTGTGCAGCCTCTCTGGTTATTTTGTCAAATTCAAACTTTAAAACGTGGTTTAAATGATTTTTATAATGATCTGCCTGAAGATGAAATGTTCTGATTCTTTCGATTTCTAATTCAAACATATCCCTTTCAGGATTTTCAATTGGGAACTTGTCATTTTTAATTATGGTTTCAAAACATTTCTTGTCGTCAAATAAAATTCCATCGTGCTTAAAGTTGTTAGGAAAGAATACAATTTTCCCGTTTTCCAACTTGTGTATAAAGCCATAATTTGTCTCCAGCTGAAAATCAAAATCGAGGTAGGCATCTCTCCCGAACTTCTGAACATACTCAATGAGCTCCTCCGAAGGTTTAATATGAAAACTATTTTGCACCCGAAAATTTTAGTAGGATAAATATACATCTCAAAACAAGTATATAAACAAAAAACCTCCGCATTGCTGCGAAGGTTTTCCAATTCATTTATGCTAAAATTTAGAAGGGTTTTAATTGGTTGCCTGCTGGTCTTTCGCCTTTTAATGTTGCAGCCAGCTTCAATGCTTCGTAAGCATTTATCACTCCGCCGCTTTTTGATATTTCAGCAAGCTTTACCTTTTTATCGGAAGCCGGAACATTTACATCGTAAGTCGGCGCGACCGTAGAATGTTCAATAACATATTTTACCTGTTCAGCGCTAAGACTTGGATAATACTGAAGGATCAAAGCAGCAACACCTGCCACAACAGGAGAGGCCATGCTGGTACCTTGTGCATTTCCATAAGTGTTGCCACCAGGTATTGTTGAATAAATTCTCATACCGGGAGCAAATACGTCTACCTCGTCTTTACCGTAGTTTGAAAATCCTGCAGTCAGAGAAGAATACCTTGTGCCATCCGGCAACATTTGATCAATTGCAAGATCGCCGCTTGCGCCAACTGTTATCCAATTGCTTGCCCTCGTTTTGTTTTCCTGGTATACAGGGTTCGGAAAATTCCATGTGGTATCAATATTCTTCGAGTCGTTACCTGCTGCATGTACAAGTAATACTCCCTTTGATTTTGCATATTCAACGGCTTCATCCACCCATTTTTTCTCCGGAGAAAAGCTCTTACCAAAGCTCATATTGATCACCTGCGCGCCATTATCAACCGCATAGCGGATAGCCAGCGCAATGTCCTTGTCATGCTCATCACCATCAGGCACTGCCCGAATCGCCATGATGCGAACGTTATCGGCAATACCATCAATCCCCTTTTTATTGTTTCTTTTTGCACCAATGATACCGGAAACATGGGTTCCGTGATGTGCAGATTTATTATCTACATATACATTATTGTTGCCATAATACCGGTCATTAAAATCACTATAGTTGTCCTTCACGATATCATTACGATAATTTTTTGGAGGATTTTCTTTGGCTGCTGCTTTTCTCTCTTCACCGTCAATATAATCTTTGAAGCCTTCCATGAATTCTTTATTCGTGGTTTCCAATGCATCATTTGCTTTCATTAAACCATACAATGCATTTTTAGCATTCATGGCTTTTAGGTCATTCAACTGGACAGTTTCAAGTTCTTTACCGGTAAATACTTTTTTACCTATGGCTGCCTGCAGCATGCTGTCGGCCTTTGAAAGATTTGCATACGCAAGTTTTAAGATGGTAGGATCAAAATCTTGTCCTGCATCAGCGTCGCCAAACATTTCCGCTCTTGCCTTGCTCCACATTTCATATTCAGCAGCTTCCTCTTTTGAGATTGTTTTCGGATCAATTTCTTTTCCTTCATATTTATCTTTTAACTGGTGATAAACCCTGTCTCTTTCATACGAATCAACAGTCACATTTCTGCCATCTTTATTGCCAAGAAAATTCCAGCCATAGATATCGTCTATATAACCGTTCTTATCATCATCAATGCCATTACCCGGGACTTCTTTTGGATTGTGCCATAAAACTTCTTTCAGATCCTCGTGTAAGGTATCAACACCGGAATCTATCACGGCAACGATCACTGTTTTGCTTTTCTTTCCTTTTACGAACTGGTAGGCCTTATCGAGACTAATGCCATAAACACCATTTTCCTTAAGGTCCTGTAAATACCATGAATTCGAGAGGGGTTCCTTTGCACTGGTCTGAGCCAATGTAGTTGTGCTAACCAAAGCCAGGGCTAACATGATCACAGAGCCGGTTAAGAGTCTATTCATTTTTTATTGATTTTTAAATACAAAGATTAAAAAAGGGATAAAATTAATTAAACCATCCATACAATTTAAGCATCCCTCGCAAGAGATGAGGGTCTTATGACAATAACAGAGCCAAAAGAAAACCTCCCGGTTGCATCGGGAGGTTTTTTAACGGATTAGTTATTTCTTAATTTAAGTTCAACCCTTCGATTGAGAGCTCTTTCCTGCTCTGTTTTGCCATCGTTCAATGGTATGGTCGGGCCAAAGCCTTTGGCGGTCAATCTTGATGGGTCAACGCCTTTTGATAGGAGATAGGCCCTGACTCTGTCAGCCCTTTCATTTGACAATTTCATGTTTGCATTGAAATTTCCATCATTACTTGTATGGCCTTCAATATCAAGCTTGAGTTCTGGGTTCTTTGTCAGGATATCGGCAATCTCGTCAAGTACTTTTCCAGATGCGGGTAATAAGTCGGCTTTTGCAAATGCAAACTGGATCTTACGGGCGGCAAATTCCACCTTTTGAATGATCTCCTTCTTGATCTCCGGGCAACCATTGTTTTCTTTCAATCCAGGCTCGTTGATACATTTATCTTCTTCGTCATTTACACCATCACCATCTCTGTCCGGAACAGGACAACCATTATAACGAGCCAGGCCGGGCACCGTAGGACATTTATCTTCCTCATCATTAATCATATCCTTATCAGTATCTGGTATCGGGCATCCTTCATATTTGGCAATACCCGGTATAGTTACACATTTATCCTTATCATCGGTAATTCCGTCTTTATCAGTATCAACCAATGGACAGCCAAAGTTTGATGCCAGGCCTTTTTCCGTTGGGCACCTGTCTTCTTTATCAGCAATTCCATCAGCATCAGTATCAGGACAACCTTTTGTAACAACTGGTCCGGGTTCGGTAACACAGGCATCGTCCTTATCGAATATGCCGTCATTATCGGTATCCTTTGGTGGCGGCTCAAGTGAAATCGCTTTACCGATAAATATTCCAAGGGTAGCGCCGAATACCTGGTTCTTAAAACTTCCGTCATAGGTTGCAGTATACATATCGGTAAGCCCACGACTAAAATTAGCTGCAATAAAAAAACCTTTGAATTCAACACCCGCAGTTCCATTGACACCCATATCCAGGGTTTTGTATTTGCCGGGGCCATCACCAACAGGAAGATCCTTATTCTCTTCTTTTTCAAATGTTCCACTCTTCAGGAAAGTTTCCGTTCTTTCAAATCCATTATAGAAAAAAGAAAGATAGGGGCCACCTCCGATAAAAAGTTTTGTTCGGCCACCAAGAGGAAGTTTGTAAACAAGATTCAAAGGGATATCAATATAATTGATGTATTGTTTTTGTTCGATGCTAAAATAATCGTACACCGTAGTATCATAGGTCCTGGAAAATTTTCTTCCCTTATTGTAAAATAGCACGCCCGGCTGTGCATAAAACTTAGATTTTACACCAAGTTGCAGATCGGCAATAAAACCAAAGTGCGCACCCATGCGGCCCGTGTAATTATTTTTTATTTCGTTCCAATTAGGAAGATTGTTTGTTTCAATAATTGAAGATGAATGGCCGCCGCCGGCAATGGCTAAACGAAGCTGAGCATTTGAGATTTGCCAGGAAATAAGCAGTAATACTGCAAAAAGTAACGGTTTTTTCATTGGATGATCTTTCATGAGGTAATGACTGATATTCAACGTACAAAGGTTGAAATTATTTCGCAGAAATCATAATACACCGGAACGCCGAAAGCGGCCTGGTGGTTAATTCCCAACTAAAGTTATAAGCATCAGGCCGCTGTTAGCGTCCCGATGCCTATATATCAAACTTGATCCCCTGGGCCAGTGGAAGACTGCTGCTGAAATTGATCGTATTAGTCTGGCGACGCATATAATTTTTCCAGGAGTCGCTGCCGCTTTCCCGGCCTCCGCCGGTTTCTTTCTCCCCACCGAATGCACCACCAATCTCGGCACCACTCGTGCCAATATTTACATTCGCGATACCACAATCACTTCCCGCAGCTGATAAGAATTGTTCGGCTTCCCGAAGATTCAACGTCATGATCGCGGATGAAAGACCTTGCGGAACGCCGTTCTGGATTGAAATCGCATCATCAACGGTTTTATATTTCAACAAATAAAGTATCGGCGCAAATGTTTCGTGTTGCACGATATTATAACCAGGTTTTACTTCTGCAATACATGGTTTGACATAACAGCCGCTTTCAAAACCATCTCCATTCAACACACCACCTTCAATAATAAATTTTCCTCCTTCTTTTTTACATTCCCCGATCGCAGATTCATACAACTTCACAGCATCTTTGTCTATTAACGGGCCCACATGATTGTGTTCCTCCAAAGGATTTCCAATTCTAAGTTGAGAATATGCAGCGACTAATTTTTGTTTTATGGCATCATAAACATCTTCATGGATTATCAATCGCCTGGTTGTGGTGCATCGTTGGCCGGCCGTTCCCACCGCACCAAACAACGCACCACGAATCGCCATATCGATATCAGCATCCTTTGAAATAATGATCGCATTGTTCCCGCCAAGTTCAAGCAACGCTCTTCCCAATCTTGCACCAACAGCAGCGCCAACAGCTTTTCCCATTCGTGTAGAACCCGTTGCTGACACCAATGGAATCCTCGTATCATTCGACATCCATTCACCAACATCGCGACCACCCACTATTAAATTGCAAACACCTTCAGGTACATTATTTTTTTTGAACACCTCTGAAATGATATGTTGACACGCGACACCGCACAAAGGAGTTTTTTCCGAAGGCTTCCATACACATACATCACCACACACTAATGCAAGCATACTATTCCAGCTCCACACAGCAACAGGAAAATTAAATGCTGAAATGATCCCTACAACTCCTAACGGGTGCCATTGTTCATACATACGATGACCGGGTCTTTCACTATGCATGCTTAATCCATAAAGTTGTCTTGATAAACCAACGGCAAAATCACAGATATCGATCATTTCCTGTACTTCACCATAACCTTCCTGCAAACTTTTACCCATTTCGTAGGAAACAAGTTTACCAAGCGGTTCTTTATATCCTCTTAATGCGTCCCCAATCTGTCTTATAATTTCTCCGCGCTGTGGAGCGGGTTTCATTCGCCATTCTTTAAATGCAGCCTCTGCTGTTTGAATTACCTTTTCATAACTGTTTTTATCCGCAGCTATTACAGAGCCGATCAATTTGCCATCTACGGGAGAGTAGGAGTCGACCTTTTCACCGGTTGATTTGATCCAGGCTGACCCCGTTGCGCATCCACTATTTTCCGGTTTTATCTTAAGTGTCTTTAAAAATTCCATATGGTTTAAATAGAATGCAAATTTCAGTGATTTAAACATAAAATAAATGCCGGGATTTCCCTGGCATCTATTTTTGATTTATACAGAAGCAAATAATGTAAGTCAATACTGCTCGTTTTCATTCGGGAATGATCTTCCCTTTACGTCGCCAATATATTGCTGAACTGCATTATTTACCTGTTCATGAAGATTTAAATACTGGCGGAGAAATCGTGGCTTGAATTCGGTATTGATACCCATCATGTCATGCATTACCAGCACCTGTCCGTCACAATGCATTCCCGCGCCGATACCAATGGTAGGGATACGCACGCTTTCTGTTACTTCTTTTGCAAGCTGTGCCGGTATTTTTTCAAGTACTACGGCAAAGCAACCGGCTTTCTCAAGCAATTTTGCATCACGACGTAATTTATTTGCCTCTTCATCTTCCTTTGCACGAACAGTATAAGTCCCGAATTTATATATTGATTGAGGCGTTAGGCCCAAATGGCCCATCACTGGTATCCCCGCAGAAACGATTTTCTTTACTGAATCGATCACTTCTTCACCACCTTCCAGTTTTACTGAATGCGCGCCGGTCTCTTTCATGATACGCACGGCGGAAGCAAGCGCTATATCAGAGTTGGATTGATACGAACCAAAGGGAAGATCCACAACAACAAGGCAACGATTCACCCCGCGAATAACAGAACAGGCATGATAGATCATCTGGTCCAAAGTAATCGGCAAGGTCGTTTCATGACCGGCCACAACATTCGAGGCTGAATCGCCGACAAGAATGATATCGATTCCTGCATTATCTATGATTCTTGCAAATGAAAAATCATAGGCAGTAAGCATTGCGATCTTCTCGCCCGAAGCTTTCATCTTTTGCAGCGTATTAGTGGTTACTTTCTTCACCTCTTTTATTTCCTTGTTATCAGCCATAACTATGAAATTATTAAATCCATTTTGAAGTTCTGTATTTCCTCTTAATCCAAAAAAATCCCTTAATCGTGGTTCTTTACTTCCTCATACAATGTATGGATCAATCCATCAGCCAACCCGATTTTAGGAATATAAATCTCTTCGGTATCTGCCCATCGCATTACGTTGATATAAATTAACAGCGCCGGAACAATTACATCGGCACGGTCTTCACGCAAATGATAAAGGGTCATTCTTTGCGTAACGGAAAGATTACTGAACTCCTTAAAATAATCACGCAGCAGATCAAGGGACAAAGGTTTACCTTCTTTGCGTTTTGAAAGAGAAAATATTTTATTGATATTTCCGCCGGAGCCTATCGCAGTTACGTGATGATAACCTTTTGTTCGTTGTTTAATAAACTCCTTCATTTCATCCCAAAGACTTTCATTCACCTGGTTTTTCAACAAGCGTATAGTGCCGATATTAAATGACTCTTTGAATATCAGCTTCCCATCACTGAAAAATGTAAGCTCAGTACTTCCTCCACCAACGTCAATATATAAATAAGATTCGTCCCTGGTCATTGAATCGGCAATATGATTTTCGTAAATGAGTGATGCTTCTTCCTGGCCGGAAATGATCTTTATTTCAATCCCTGTTTCAGCTTTTACTTTACGGATAATATCTGCACCATTTGCTGCATCACGCATGGCAGAAGTAGCACATGCTTTTACATGTTTCACTTCATATACATCAAGCAGTAGCTTATAGCTTTTGAGTGTTTTAATTACTTTTTCAACTTTTGCCGGAGGAATTTCACCTTTCTCAAAAACGTCGAACCCAAGTCGTAATGGTGCTCTAACAAGCGCTGCTTTAATAAATTCAGTATTCCCCTGCGGGCCTACCACTACATCGGAAATCAGCAGTCTTGCCGCATTACTTCCGATATCAATTGCTGCCAATCTCAACGCTTACGGGTATTTGGGTTTTCTTATAAAGATATTTATACGTTTCCACCTGGCTGCGAATTCGTTTTTTGCCGGAATTGATATACTCATTGCTCAATTCATTATTCAATTTGCGTGCCTTCACATTATCGTTCAGCTGAATTTCGAGTATATCTTTAAGTTCCTGTTTTATCTGGGGATCGGTTATCAAACAGCTTGCCTCCACACGATGATCAAGATTACGAACCATCCAGTCGGCCGAAGATATATAAACTTTCTCTTTGCCATTGTTGTGAAATACCCACACACGTGCATGTTCAAGGTATTCATCAACGATGCTGATCGCATTGACAGGCTTCTCGTACTTTTTACTTTCAGAACGCATGCAAAAGATTCCTCTCACAATCAGATTCAGTTCGACACCAACCTTTGCTGCTTCATTTAATTTCATGATCAGTGATTCATCAGAGAGCGAATTCATCTTTAATGTTACTGAAGCGGGTTTTCCATTTTTTGCATGTTTTATCTCTGCTTCAAGATCGTCAAATATTCTTTTCCGTAAGATCTCGGGGCTCGGAAATAAAATTGAACAATCTTTTAAATACCCGGTACCCAATCTTGGTGATTCAAGAAAATTAAATATCCTGTTCACATCTGTCATTATCTCTTTCTTGCTTGTCAGCAAACAATGGTCAGCATAAATTCTTGCCGTACGTTCATTCAGGTTGCCGGTGCTAACAAAGCCATACTGAATTGTTTTATCGTTCATTCTTTTTTTGATGAGACAGATCTTTGCATGAACTTTCATGTCGGGAATTCCTATGAGTACTCTTGCACCTTCGTCTTCTAAACGATCTTTCCACTCGAGATTGGCTTCCTCATCAAATCTTGCACGCAGCTCAAGCATTACGGTTACCTGCTTGCCATTTCGGACCGCATTCACCAATGCATTCATGATCTTGGATTGCGGTGCAAGACGATAACCAGTGATCTTTATCGTGGTTACATCAGGATCGATAGCAGCTTCGCGCAACAAATCGATCACAGGACTAAAAGAGTGATAAGGAAAATGTAGCATGATATCCTTCTTCATGATCACGTCCGTTACACGATGGCCGTCCGGAAGTTCAGGGTGATCAAATTGCTTTCTTCTTTGCCCTTTGACCTTGAAAATGTGTTCCGGAAAATCCATAAAGTCGCGAAAGTTATGAATACGACCACCTGGAATAAGATTATCCCGTTTTGTAAGATTGAGCCTGCGTATCAAATATTCCAGCATACCGGGATCCATTTCACGATCATAAACAAAGCGAACCGGTTTGCCTTTTTTGCGGTTCTTTAATGCCTTTTGTAATTTTTGAATGATGGAAGTGTGAATGTCATTATCAATATCAATTTCCGCATCACGCGTTACCTTAAATATATAGGATGAGTATTGATCGTAACCAAAGAATGAAAATATTCCCGGAAGGTTATAACGGATTACATCTTCCAGGAGGATAATATGATGTTCGTCTGGCCGGGGAGAAGGAAGAACGACAAAACGATTCAATGTAGTGGGTATCTCGATCAGTGCATACTTTCTTTTCAAAGCACTTTCTTTCTTCCACATCACAACACCAAGATAGATCGGTCTGTCACGAAGTGAAGGAAAATTTGGAATGCTTTCGATCATGAGCGGGATGATATTGGTGCTCACTTCGTCTTCATAATATCTTGTAACAAAGTCCTGCTGTTCGCGGTTCAGTTCATTCTCTTTTACAATAAATATCTTTTCATTCTTTAATTCTGAAAAAATATTTTCCCAGATACGGTTGAATTCACTTTGCTGATTCAACACGGTCATTTGAATATCATCCAATATTTCCTGGGCATTATTCTCGAGGTGCATCTTCCCTTTTTCACCAAAGCCAACCATCCGTTTTAGCGTAGCCACCCTTACCCGAAAGAATTCATCGAGATTATTGGAAAATATACCGAGAAAGCGAATTCTTTCACGTAGCGGAACGGTTGAGTCCGCAGCCTCTTGCAGCACCCTTGCATTAAATGATAGCCAGCTTACGTCCCTGAATATCGTCTTATGTTTTTTCTCCGGATTCATAGTAAATACGTCATTCTGTAATGGATAAAATTAAGGAAGGGTTGCGATGAATTATATTATTTTTTAAGGCGATGGATTCTCTGCAGATAATTCATTTTGAAGCGACTGATCGGCAATTCTTTTTCTATTAAATCTTGTTATCAGTCCAAAACAGGTCATGCCCCCAATAAGGATAATAGCAGTTTGGGCAGCCCACATCAACCAGCCGGAAGCATTGCCGGTGGTATCAGGATCGAGACCATATAGACCGAGCAATTGGGCGATTAATACCGGGTAGGCTCCAATACCATTAGGCGTCAATATAATTCCGATGGTACCAACAACCAGGGCAGCCAGTCCGCCCGCCAACCCGAGGTATTGCGTTTCTTTCAATGCATATAAACCGGCTGTTGATGCCAGCAGGTACATACTCCAAATCAAAAAGCTATGGAAAAGGAAAAGCCCTTTGTGCTGGAGATTATGGATGCTTGAAAGACCGTGTAATATATTCTTAATAACTTTTTTTATTCGTGCAATGATATCGATATGGCCGAATCGCTTTAATACGATATAGAACACGATAAGAACCAAAATAAAGATCCCCGTGGCGATCAGCAATTTTCTTTGAGAAAGATTACCCGCTTTATCATGAAAAAAACTTTTAAGCAAGTCCGTCATCATTTGTCCGAAAATATCTCCCTGTAAAATAATGGCTAGTATAAAAACAATAATAAGACAGACGAGATCGACCGCTCTTTCGACCAAAATGGTCCCGATAAGTTTATCAACTCTTAATTTCTCATACCGTGCGAGCAACGTGCATTTAAAAACCTCGCCAAGTCTTGGTGCGCCTGCATTTACCAGGTAGCCGATCATTACCGCCGCAAATGCATTAAAGGTCGAAGGCTTGTAACCCAGGGGCTCCATTAATAACTTCCAACGGATGGCACGGCTATAATGCGCAATTAAAAGAAAAGCAATCACAGGTAAAATCACCCATTTACGGCCACGGGCCACCGCGCCCTTTATCTGTTCCCATTTTTCATAATTGATATTTCTTACCGAAAGCCAGACGAAGAATCCTCCGAGTGCAATGAAGAAGAGATACTTTAATACGGTAAGTGTTTTTGCTTTCATAAAATGCCCTGCTACAGTTTATTACCTTCTTTAGGAAAAACGATCCATGGTTTGAATTTTTTTGCTTCTTCAAAATCCATTGATCCATAAGAAATGATCACTACGATATCGCCGACCATTCCTTTTCTTGCAGCCGGTCCGTTCAGGCAACAAATTCCGGAACCGCGTTTTCCTTTTATCACATAAGTTTCGAGCCTTTCTCCATTATTCACATTTACCACCTGTACCTTTTCATTTTCTATGATGTTTGCGGCTTCCATAAGGTCTTCATCGATCGTAATGCTTCCAACATAATTAAGATTTGCCTCTGTAATAACAACGCGATGAATCTTCGATTTCAGAACTTCAATTTGCATACGAACAAAAATACATGATTGAAGTTTAAAAGAAAGTTAGGGATTGATCACCATATTATCAATGAGTCTTACATCATTCAAAAACGCTGCAGCAAGTGCAACTATTTTTTCACTGCCATTCCAATGTTCAACTAAATGAAGCGTATCGGCATTTGCTACCTCGACATAATCTATTTTATCAAACCCATTATTCAGAAGCATATGCTTCATCTTGTCTGTATAGCAGTTTATTTCGCCAGGTTTTATATTCTCTTTTATATAACGTAATCCAGCAGAAATAGTTGTTGCCTTTGCACGATCAACACGTGATAAACGGGTATTGCGACTGCTCATGGCAAGCCCGTCAGGTTCACGTAAAGTGGGGCAGATGTTTATCTTTATTTTTTTATCCAATCCAATGAGCTCAACAAGTTTTTTTATCACCATACACTGCTGGTAATCTTTTTGGCCCAGGTAAAGATTATGGGGCAAAACAATTTCGAGCAAACGGTGTACGACCTGGCAAACGCCCTGGAAATGCCCCGGCCGATATTTTCCCTCCAACACAGTTTCTAAAAAGCCAAGATCATAATGTTCAAGATTCGTGGTTCCCGTTACGTAAATATCTTTTACCGGCGGAAGAAACAAAACGTCACAACCGGCATCTTCCACCATCGCAATATCTTTATCGAGGGTGATGGGATATTTTTTGAAATCTTCGGGATCATTGAACTGAGTAGGATTTATAAAAATGCTTGCCACTGCAAGATCATTTTCTTTTTTTGCCGCATTTAATAATGAAACATGACCGGCATGTAAGGCGCCCATGGTTGGCACAAAACCAGTTTGGTGTTTAACTTTTTTTCTTCCCAGGAATTCATGTAAAGCCAAGGGCTTCTTAAAAATTATCATACGAATTGGTAATGGAGCTTTTTGGGGGAACAAGTTCGGAATAAAAGGATTACTTTTGCGGCCATCCCAAAAAACCCCGTTTTCGGGGACTTAAACAAACAGGCTCAAGATGACCGCAAAGAAAAGAATATTATTTATTGCCAATGAAATGTCTCCTTACCTGGAGCTAACCGAGTTTTCCGAAATTGTGAACAAACTGGCGATAAAATCAAACGATTCAGGTTTTGAAGTCCGCTGTATTATGCCACGATTTGGCGTAATCAACGAGCGTCGCCATCGGCTGCACGAAGTAGTTAGGCTTTCGGGAATTAATGTTTCTGTTGATAACGACGATCTTCCGCTGCAGATCAAGGTGGCATCTCTTCCAAATGCAAGGCTGCAGGTTTATTTCCTGGACAATGAAGACCTTTTCAAAAGAAAATACATTTTTTATGATGAAAATGAAAAATGGTACGAAGACAACGATCTTCGCACTGTTTTCTTCTGTAAAGGAGCCCTGGAAACTGTAAAGAAATTCGGGTGGCCGCCCGATATTATCCATTGCAGCGGCTGGATGACGGCACTGATCCCGGCTTACCTGAAAACAGTCTACAAGAAAGAACCTGTATTCTCACATAGCAAGATCATTTTTACTATCGGTCCCACAGTGTTTAAAGAAAAAATGGGTGCCCAGTTTTTAAAGAAGGCCTTGATACATCCAAGTATTAAAGAAAAAGATCTTGAACCATTTAAGGAAACAAATAACACGGCAATGTATCGTGGCGGAGCAACATATGCTGATGCGATCACTTTTGGCGCTGAAAAAGTGGAAAAGAAATTACTTGATGAATTCTCCAAGGTGCGTGGCAAGAAAACCCTGATGTATAATGCAGAGTCTGATTTAACAGACTATTTACAATTGTATAACGACCTTGCGGGCAAGTAATTCAATACCCAAAAACACTGATCTCTTCCAAAAAAAACTATTGTGACAATTAGAATTTTCCGACTAATACTGCTTAGCTCTTCATTTTTATTTTTCATTTTTTCATGTAGTAAAATAAACGAGGCTACAGACCTTGGCGATGATATCATTCCTGGTATCGACGGTGTAAATACTTTTGATACTACGCTTACAGTAGAAACTTACGATTCCATATTTGACCCGCTTCGAGATTCCGTGCGGGTGAACAGGACAGCTGATCATATTCTCGGGAATATTGTTTCAGATCCTTTTTTTGGTAAAACCAATGCAAAGATCTTCTTGGAATTGAAGCCTGAGTTTTATCGCTGGAATTTTTCCGGTATTTATAATAAGGATAGTTTACATACCATTGACTCCGTTGTATTGGTTCTGGGCTGGAAGGCCACCTGGGGTGACACCATGGCTCCGCAACGAGTAAGTGTGTATGAAATGGACCCATCCACCACTTTTAAGATTGATTCTTTTTACACGTTAAGAAATGAATATTTTACTCATTCCGGTAGTCCATTAGGAACAAAAGACTTCTTTCCTTACCAGTTAAATGATTCCATAAAGGCTTTCCAGGACACAACGACTGGACAACTTCGTATACGACTGAATAATTCATTTGGTCGGAGATTGCTCGATTATGATACGACAAATGCTTATTTCTCGGATTCCGCCTTCAAAGTCCACGTAAAAGGTTTTGCGATAGAAGCGGATCAATCATTCGGAAATGCCTTGATGGCATTTGGCCTTACAAGCAATGCTAACACCAAGCTTGCTATCTATTATAAATACAGGAAAGACGGGCAGGATGATACGGCAGTAAGTTATTTCCGTTTTACCGGAGCATCTGCTCAACATAATTTTATTAAGCGTGATTTTACAGGTACCCCTTTATTGGCCGCTCAAAATGATCCCGGCCAGGACGATCATGTTTATATACTTAACACACCGGGCAGTTACGCCAAAGTGAAGGTGCCGGCGCTAAAAACGTTTCCCACCAATAGAATTATAAACAAGGCTGAAATGATCATTGAAGAAGTGTATGATCCTTCTGACAAAGCATTTACGCCGCCGGAAGCATTGTTGTTGGATATATTCGATTCGTCCCTCGGGGATTACAGGTATATTCCGTACGATTTTGTCCTTGATAATAATGGAGTACCGATTTCCAGCTTTGGATTTTTTCCCAGGACTTCCGTGGATGGCGCAGGTAATTTAATAGATGTTTGGAAATTCAATGTTACGAGGTATGTGCAAAATATCCTGACCCAAAAAGAGACACTGCACGATTTCAGGCTGCTTACCGCAAAAAGTGTATTTGAACGTTTAGGATCTAACGGCGTGTACCAATACTATGGAACAACGCTTAATTCACGCTTCGCGTTTGGCAGGGTAAGGGTAGGAGGCGGAAACCATCCGACGCAGCGAATGCGATTACGAATCGTGTACACGAAGATTTAGTGGATAAACGAGAAATATTTGAATTCTTTAGGGTGCTATATTTGCACCCGTTAAGCCCCATGCTGAAAAGGGGCTTTTGAATTTCCTAAATGTTCAGCAGGAATACAGAAAGATGAACGGAGCGTCGCAACGGAAGTTTAATAGAGATCAAAAGCCGGGAAAATGACAACAAAACTTACCATTACTTAACTCATACTCTAAATTCAAAAATCGACATGCCTTACTTATTTACATCTGAAAGCGTATCAGAAGGACATCCGGATAAAGTGGCTGACCAGATCAGCGATGCACTTATTGATAATTTTTTAGCTTACGATCCGCAGAGCAAGGTAGCTTGCGAAACGTTAGTAACGACCGGGCAGGTAGTCCTTGCCGGTGAGGTAAAATCAAACAGCTATCTCGATGTGCAGGATATTGCACGTGATGTGATACGCAGCATTGGTTATACAAAATCTGAATACATGTTTGAGGCGAATAGCTGTGGTATCCTTTCCGCTATTCATGAGCAGAGTGCAGATATCAATCGTGGCGTGGACAGAAAAGTAACCAAACTTTCCTTTGATGCAAAGGCAGATGCACAAGGCGCCGGCGACCAGGGAATGATGTTTGGGTATGCAACCCGTGAGACCGATAACTACATGCCATTGCCCTTAGATCTTGCCCATAAGATTTTACAGGAGCTTTCGAGAACAAGGCGTGCGGGGAAAGAAATGAAATACCTGCGTCCTGATGCCAAGAGCCAGGTAACGATTGAATATGATGATAACAATAATCCTATCCGCATCGATACGATCGTGGTTTCTACACAGCACGATGATTTTGATTCGGACAAAAAGATGTTGGACAAGATCCGCCAGGATGTGATCAACGTCATAGTTCCGAGAGTGAAAAAGCAATGCAAGCCCTCCATTCAAAAATTATTCAATGATAAGATCACGTATCACATCAACCCGACAGGAAAGTTTGTGATCGGCGGTCCGCACGGTGATACTGGTTTAACAGGTCGCAAGATCATTGTGGATACCTATGGAGGCAAAGGCGCGCATGGTGGCGGAGCCTTTAGCGGTAAAGACCCTAGTAAAGTTGACAGAAGTGCTGCTTATGCCACCCGGCATATCGCAAAGAATTTGGTTGCAGCCGGTCTTTGTGACGAAGTGCTGGTGCAGGTTTCTTATGCGATAGGCGTTGCTAAACCCTGTGGTTTGTATATCGAGACATACGGCACAGCTACTGTTGATATGACGGATGGTGAGATCGCAAGACGGGTGGAAAAGATATTTGACATGCGTCCTTATGCAATTGAGCAACGTTTGAAACTTCGCAATCCCATTTACGCGGAAACTGCGGCTTATGGCCATATGGGTCGTGAACCAAAGGTTGTGACCAAAGTTTTCAATAGAGGAAAAGAAAACGAAAAGAAAGTAGAAGTCGAACTATTTACATGGGAGAAACTTGATATGGTAGATGCTGTGAAAAAAGAATTTGGCTTATAAATATTGACAATTATTTGAAAACCCTGTGAGCGGAATGCTTGCAGGTTTTTTATTGCCAGGGCGATAGTAGTAAATTCGGAAGGACTTACATGCAGTTTATTCCGTGTCTCCGTGGCAACTCCATTGCTTCATTCCTAAGACGTATTCCCTCAAAGACCCCTTACAACAGTTTTCCACTTGACCCGTTATCTCTTTTTCCTCTTTTATACTCTTAGCTTATTTTTGAATCGTGAAAAGCTTCAGACATCAACAGCGACCCAAAAAAAGTTCATTGATCACTGGGAGAAAAGCGGTAAAAGAAGCGCTGCAAAATGGTATGCAGCTCGATAGGATCTATCTTGATGCCAAAGTAGTTGGCGATGAAATAATACAAATAAAGAAATTAGCTTCTCAACACGGAGTGCCCGTAAATTTTGTTCCTACTGCCAAGCTGAATAGTTTTAATGTTACAGGTCATGAAGGCAGTGTTGCTCAAATTGCAAAGGTTCAGTACCAGGATCTGCAGGATATAATTTCATTTGTTACGGAGGCCGGAGAAGCACCTTTATTCCTTTTACTTGATGGGATCACCGACATAAGAAATATTGGAGGTATTGCAAGAACGGCTTACTGTACAGGCGTACATGCTATATTAATTCCCGATAAAGGAGTAGGAGCTTTGAATGAAGATGCTATTTTAACTTCTGCCGGCGCTTTGGAAAAAATTGCTGTTTGCCGGGTCAATAGCCTGATGAAAGCAGTTGATGCGCTTCATTTGAACGGAATAAAAGTTTATGCAACGGAAATGAAAGCTGAAAAAAATTTTACTGATTGTGATTTTTCAGAACCTTCGGCAATTGTAATGGGCAGCGAAGAAAAAGGGGTTTATCCTGCTTTGTTAAAAATTTGCGATGAAAAAATAAAAATACCGATGGCCGGAGGATTTGAATCGCTGAACGTTTCGGTGGCAACCGGTATCATATTATACGAAGCAATGAAGCAACGAATGATTTAATGAGTAATAACGCTGGAAAAATAAAACTGATTGAATGCCCACGTGATGCCATGCAGGGATGGAAGAATTTTATTCCAACTGAAAAAAAGATCAACTACATCAATTCATTATTAAAGGTTGGATTCGATACCATTGACTTTGGAAGTTTTGTTTCACCAAAAGCAATCCCGCAAATGGCTGATACGAAAGAAGTAGTCAGCAGTCTGGAGTCAGAAGTCAGTAGTACAAAATTACTTGCCATCATTGCTAACCTTCGTGGCGCGGAAGATGCGTCTGTTTATGACCGGATAACTTATCTGGGTTTTCCGTTTTCGGTTTCAGAGACATTTCAGCAACGAAATACAAATTCATCGATCGAAGAATCTTTGAGGAGGGTAGAGGAGATACAAAATTTATGTATTAATAAAAATAAAAAGCTTGTCATTTATATTTCCATGGCGTTCGGTAATCCTTATGATGATCCTTATGACGAGGATATTGTTTTTAATTGGGTAGAGAAATTAGTAGCATTGGATATTGAAACTATTTCGCTGGCAGACACGGTTGGCATGGCAACACCCCGGCAGGTTTATGATATGACAAGTTATTTGACTGAATCATTGCCATCGACTGAAATCGGCGTTCATCTTCATTCAACTTTTGAAAACTGGCAGGAAAAACTGGAAGCAGGGATTAAAGCCGGTTGCAAAAGATTTGACGGTGCCTTGAAAGGAATTGGCGGTTGTCCAATGGCCGACGATGATTTGGTGGGAAATATGAGTACCGAGTGGATGATCAATTATTTTGAAACAAAAGGAATCGATACCCGAATAGATAAAAACGCATTGCTTGACAGTTTGGCAATTGCCGAAGAAATTTTTGTTTAATGATATGCAATTTCAGGTTCCCATCAATATAAAGCTGCCCGATACACGAATCAACTATCGTGATAAAATCTTACTTACGGGTTCCTGCTTCACCGAACATATCGGCCATTCATTAGCAGATTTAAAATTTTCTGTGCTTCAAAATCCAAACGGTATTTTATTTGACCCAAGAAGTGTTTGTAATTCTTTGATCTCCTATATAGACAATAAACAATATAAAAAAGACGATCTGTTTTATTTCAATGAAGTTTGGAATAGCTGGGAACATCATTCCCGATTTTCACATCTTGACGCAGATGAAGCCATAAGGGTTATCAATCGGTCACAACAACAGGCGCATGACTTTTTAAAACACGCAGACTGGCTGATCATAACATTGGGATCTTCGTTTTCCTATCGCCTGACAGCTGAATTTTCAAAGATCGCCTCTTTTGGAGGCAATTCAGAAGGAGCAGGCGTTGCAAATTGTCACCGGGCACCGTCGCAGTGGTTCAATAAATATTTATTAACAATTGATGAGATCATTTCATTACTGGATACAGCTTATCATCGGCTACATCGATTCAATCCCAAACTCAAAACCATTTTTACGATAAGCCCGGTAAGACATATTCGTGATGGGGTAATTGATAATAACAGAAGCAAGGCACGCCTGATCGAAGCGGTACATCATATGGTGAATAAATTTCCGGGGCTTTACTATTTCCCGGCTTATGAACTGGTGATCGATGTATTGAGAGATTATCGTTTTTATGATGTCGACATGGTTCATCCAAATTATCCGGCCACTGAATTTGTGATGGAAAAATTCAAAGACAATTTCATTGATGAAGAATCGCAGCAATTATTGGAAGAAATAAAGAAGATCGTGATCGCAAGAAAGCACAAACCATTTCAACCGGAAACGACTGCGCACAAAAGCTTTTTAAAAGCTCATCTCGATAAAACCAAAGAGTTAAAAACAAGATATTCCTTTCTTGATCTGAAAGATGAAATAGATTATTTCGCTTCCGCCTGAATTATTTTATAAACATTCTTTTGGTAATATTTTTCTCCCGGTCTCAAAACTGTATTGGGAAAAGAAGGGATATTGAT
>Ga0075419_10000893_pt1 | contig 19260 bp, 13 predicted proteins | sample SoiMetdeltSBSDD3_FD_76900 | JGI IMG/M metagenome (GOLD analysis project Ga0075419, IMG submission 76900) | Bulk soil microbial communities from a Populus tree surrounding site in Tennessee, USA - Soil MetaG P. deltoides SBSDD3 | ecosystem: Environmental > Terrestrial > Soil > Tree plantation... | reverse complement strand
GATATGCATCATTCAGGTTTTCATTTGAAGCTACAATGATGCGGACGTCTGTTGGGGTCTCTTTATTACCGCCGACACGTTTAAATTTTCTTTCCTGTATTACACGTAATAATGCAGCCTGCACACCTGCAGACAGGTTACCAACTTCGTCTAAGAATAAAGTGCCGCCTTCTGCTAATTCAAAATGACCTTCTTTATCCTGGATGGCGCCGGTAAAAGATCCTTTTACATGACCAAAGAGCTCACTGCCCGCCAATTCTCTTGAAAGCGTCCCGCAATCAAGGGCCACAAATGGTTTATGACTGCGTTCGCTCAGATCATGGATCATGCTTGCGATAACTTCCTTACCGGTTCCGCTTTCACCATAGAGCAAAACACTGTAATTGGTACCGGCAACAATATTAGCCTGCTCGTGTAAGAAAACCGAAGCAGGAGATTTGCCTTTATAAAATTCAATATTGAATTTCTTTTTTACACCATTAGAAGCGGCTGCTTCTCTTGGCTGCACTACTTCTTCAGCTTTTTCTTCTTTTTTGGCCAGCAGATTATTTAAAATCGACAATACCTCATCCGGGATAAGTGGCTTTGTGATATAATCAAAGGCTCCCAATTTAATTACTTCGACTGCAGTTTTAATATCTGAATACCCAGTTATCACTAAGATAGCTACATGGGGATTTTTTGCTTTTAGCCCTTTGATCAACTTAATGCCATCCATATCGTCAAGGCGGTAGTCGCATATTACTACATCAAAATTTGCCGGGTCATACGCCGCAATTCCCTTAGCTCCAGAGTGAGCAGAAGTGGTTTCAAATCCATTTTTATTTAAGAAGCGACTAAGCAGTAGACACAGATCGATATCGTCATCGATAATTAGAGCTCTTTTTGCCATTGTGAAGGGGGTTTTTTGTTTTGGAATCAATCAATTCATTAATTAAACTGAAATCATGCCAAATCTATTCTATCTAAATTACTAAATCATTTTTATACCTCTATGTTTGGCAGTAAAATTGCGTTTTTTTGGCATAACGAAAAGTGTGTGAGAAGTGGAAAATACTAATGAAATAAATCCTGCCCCGAAAACTAAAAAGCTAATGGATCCCGATAAGAAGAAAGCTTTGATAGTTGACGATGAAACAGATATCTGTTACTTGTTAAGCAGCATTTTAAAGCAGAAAAATATTCAAACCGTTTTTGCTGGCAGTGTAGCCGAAGCAGACCGTATGCTTCAGTCCTCCAGTAGTTTTTACTACGTATTTCTCGATAACCACCTTCCTGATGGATATGGGCTTGACCAGATAAAAAGATGGAAAGAAATGTTTCCTTTAACCCACGTTATAATGATCACAGCTCATGATTCCTTCGAAGAAAGAAAAAAGGCTGCAACTGACGGGGCTGATTCATTTATTTCAAAACCATTCTCAAAAGAGGTGATTTTCAGAACAATTGTTCCAACACTGGCCTGAGGATGTGTGGAAAAAAATCCTCATTTCAGGCGGAGACCAAGCTGATCTTAAAAATGCTGCCCTCCCCCAGCTTGCTTTGAACTGAGATCTTGCCGCGATGACTCATTATTATATTTTGCGTATTCGTAAGGCCAAGACCGTTTCCATTTGATTTATTAGTAAAGTAAGGGTCAAAAAGCTTTTGGATGGTATCCTCATCCATTCCACTTCCATTGTCTCTTATTTCAATAATGCATTTATCACCTTCCTTTCGTGTATTCAATTTAAGTACACCCTTGTTTTTTTCCATTGCTTCAATCCCATTCACGATAATATTCAAAAAAGCGACCTTGATCTTTTGGTCATCTACATCCACATTACACTCACCGGGATAATAATTCTTTTCGACTTTTATTTTGCTTAGATCGAGTCGGTCCGCAGCCAATGCCAATGTTTCGTCAAGTATCATATGTATGTCAGCAGTTTTAATATTCAACTCAATAGTCTTAGTGGCATTTAGCAGGTCTGAAACCAATTGATTTATGCGTATGGCATTCCTGTTAATCATATCAAGCAACATAGAAGACTCATTGTTTTGAATTGCCATTTCCTGCAATTGTTCTGCGGCCAGGGAAATATTTGTCAAAGGATTTCTTACTTCATGTGCAATCGTTCGTGCCACACGTCCAGTCGCGGTAAACTTCTCCATGCTTTTCAACTCCTTTACTTCTGCGTCCATTTTTTTTAATTCGTCAATATGCTTTTCTAATTCCTTTTGGTATTGAATATTTTTTTTGGTCGACTCATCACGGGCCACACTTTCCCGGTTATAAGTAAATAAAGAATATAAAATGGCCAATATAGAGGTGAGTAATGATATTGAAACAATAATACGGGTGCTTTTGAAAAAACTAGTTAGCTTGGTTTTTCGTTCCGCCATTAACTTTTCTTCGCTTGAAATGAAATGCCGGGTAAACACACTGATACTATCAAGTATATTTTGTCCTCTTTGCCGGTTGGACTCCACCTCTGAAGTTATTTGGTCATTAGCAGCCTGGAACAAGGAGATGTTTTTTTGCATTAATGAAATGCACAGATCGATCAATTGTTTTATCGAGTCGAGCAGACTGAGTTGATTTGGATCTTTTGCTTCAAGTAATCTGAGTTCATTATATAATGTGGAAATATGGCTTTGCGTTTCACGGAGCGAGTTTGGAAACGCCTCATTTTTTGTAATATAATAACCCCGTACTCCGGTTTCAGCTTCTATTATTGAATTCTTTAGTTCTCCGATCCTAGTCTCAGCTTTATAGCTGTTTGTGAGCCAATCATATTCTTTTTGCACATTCCAAACTGATAGGAAAATAAAAAAATAAGAAGTCAATAATAATGCAAGTGCGATTAGATACCCCGATCTTATTTTTCTTCGTAAAGGCATTGCTGTGTGTTTATACAACTATCATCAAATGAAAACAGGCCATTATTATGCTAAGCACTTGTCGTATTTATTTTTTCTTTAGGCAAATTAGGGGTTCACATGAGATTAGGCAACGAATTATTATTCATTCCTTTTTGCAAAGATACTTTGCCGCTTCAGTTAGATCAATATATCAGGCACCAGGTTATTCTGGGGATTGCATTTCATTAAGGTAGTTATTTATTCCGCCAGGCGAGGTTGACTTGTTGCTCTGCCGAGACCCAATGTATTCATGAATAGATCATACACCTGTCCCTTCAACTTGCGAAAGCCAGCTTCCCGTTTACCAGTTTCAGTATATTCAATATAATAAGGTACCATTTTTAGCAACAATTTTCCTCCGTTATCATATGCACCGTGGATTGCATCTTGTTTATTTACTACAACAGCGGTACCGGTAATTTCAACATAGTAATCAACACCTTTCCGGTAAAATATAAGTTTTGCAGGAAAATGAAGTTCATAGGCTTTTACCCAATGACGCGGAATATGGGCACTGAACCACAACAAGCCATCATCATCCACGCTTTCAAATTCAACTATATCGTTCGGTAATCTCGGAGTATTACTATTAGTGGAATACATTACTGCACTTTTTATTTGTTGCAGTTTATTTTTTATAAACATGAGTTTATAATCATTTTCCATTTTGTAAAATTTTATAACCTATAAAATCAAATGTGATACCAATGGCACAACAAATGAATTATTTATTTCAACATGACTGGAAAGATGGTATGTTTTTTTCTTCATATTAATATATGTTCAGGTTTCATTTGTTATTTATGAAGTGAAACATAATGGTCTGAATAAAAAGATCAGCACCTATGAAAAAAATGGAAATAAAGTAAAAGTACCCGGACAATGAATGAGGAAATATTTCCTCGTTCATTGTTCTTTTTGAAAAAATATTCCTTGACCTAAAATTAAAACACATGGCAAATTCAGAAACATTGCGAGATCTTATAAGGATCAACAACGACAGAGTTACCGGCTATTCAAAAGCTGCCGCACAAGCAAAGGATAATGATCTTCAATCATTATTCAGTCAATTGGCACAGCAAAGCCGTCAATTTGCAAACGAGCTGCGTGGTTACCTTAGTGATGATGAGAAGGATGTTACCGACGAAACAACAACAGCAGGAAAGATATATAGAACATGGATGGATGTAAAAGCAACATTTGGCGGCGACAATCGTAAAGCGATCTTAGCTTCTTGCGAATTTGGCGAAGATGCGGCGCAAAAAGCATATAAAGAGGGTCTGGAGGATAATGACCTGACACCAGATGTTCGTACAGTCCTGGAGAGCCAGAAATCCATTTTACGTCAGGCACACGATCAAGTAAAAATGATGAGAGATACAGCAGTGGCTCATCATTAATAATGTTCGCTTATAAGCCAGGCGATCGAGCAATTTTTGTTGGCTTCTTTTATTTGTAGTTTTCAAAATAAAGTCACAGTAATGTGACTTTATTTTTTGATATCTTGATGAAATAAAAAAACCGGCTGTATCAAACAACCGGTTTAGAACCGCCCTTCGAATTCAAAATATCTTTATGAATCAATACTCCTTGAAGGTGGTGGACTTGAGAGTAATGAGACAAGAAGCATCACCATTGCAATAAAAAAAATCGTTTTTGCGATTACCGCATTACTTCCTGCTATTACTCCAAACCCAAATACCCCCGTGATCAATGCAATGATCAAAAACATAATTGCGCTACGTATCATAATTTGATTTTTTCAGGAATTAAATTGATTGCCAAAAAATCGTGCCGTTTAAAAGCCGCCTGAAAAATCCTTTGGTTAAGCATTAAATAGGGATTTTTTTCATCACTCAAGTGAGGAATGTTGCCCCATGTCTAAACTGTTATGGTATAGAATTTTCATTGCTTTTTTATGCAAAAAGGAAAGCCAAAGAGGCAATTAAGAAAGCCACAACGCCAGCCACGACCGGGGCTTGAAAAAAAACTAAAGCCGGGGCCGGTGTATGATTACCCCGAAAAAAAGGGCACAGATAAATTAAAAGGTAAAATTGCGCTGATCACCGGTGCTGATAGCGGGATTGGAAAAGCAGTGGCAGTTTTATTTGCAAAAGAAGGAGCAGATATTGCCATAGCCTATTTAAATGAGCATAGCGATGCAAAAGATACTGCCGAAATCATTGAAAAAAAATATAATAAAAAATGCCTATTGATCCCCGGGGATCTCAGCATTGAAAGACATTGTAAGACGGTGATAAAAAAAGTTGTAAGGGAGTATAAACGAATTGATATCCTGGTAAATAATGCAGCCTTGCATTATGAAAACAAGAGTTTGGAAGAGTTGACAACCCGGGAATTATTAAAAACCTTTGGAACAAATATTTTTTCTTTTTTCTGGCTTACCCGTGAAGCACTGCCGCACATGAAAAAAAATTCCTCAATTATAAATACAGCATCAGTTACTGCCTATCGTGGTAGCGGCGGTTTAATTGATTATGCATCAACCAAAGGAGCCATTGTATCATTTACCAGAAGCCTTTCTGCAAATCTTGTAAAAAAAGGAATTAGGGTAAATGGGGTAGCGCCGGGACCGATATGGACTCCATTGATCGCTTCAAGCTTCTCGCCAAAGAAAGTGGCACAGTTCGGAAGTGATGTGCCAATGGGAAGAGCTGGGGAGCCGGCAGAAATTGCACCTTCCTATTTATTTCTTGCATCTGATGATGCGAGTTATATAACAGGCCAGTTTATTCATCCCAACGGAGGGGAAATAATTAATGGTTGAGCATTAAAGTTTGTTTGGCATATTTTTTCTAACACAGAAATAAAAAACCATGAGAGCAATTTGGACAGGTTCAATAGGATTTGGACTTGTAAACATTCCGATCAAAATATTCAGTGCTGTACAGGATAGCACATTAGATCTTGATATGCTTGACAGTAAGGATCATTCTAATATCAAATTCAAAAGGATCAATGAAAAAACAGGAAAGGAGGTTCCCTGGGAAAATATTGTACGGGGTTATTATTTAAATGACAGGTATGTTGTTCTTGATAAAACGGATTTTGAAAAAGCAAGCCCTGAAAAAACAAAACATATCGAGATCAAACATTTCGTTGATGAAGCTGAAATAGACAGCATGTATTTTGAACAACCTTATTATCTACAGCCAGAAAAAACAGGGGTAAGGGCATTTGCGCTGTTGAGAGATGCCTTGAAAAAAACGGGAAAAGCAGGAGTAGCATTATTTGTTATGCGTGATCGTGAACACCTTTGCATAATTAAATCGAAGGACAATGCACTTGTTTTAAACCGTATCAGGTTTGAGGAAGAGATCCGTTCAACCGATGAATTAGACCTGCCAGCGGCGAAAAGCAAACCTGAAGAATTAAAAATGGCGGTTTCACTTATTAACCAGTTATCAGGACCTTTCGATATAAAAAAATACAGAGATGATTACAGCGACAGATTATTGAAGATCATCAAAGCAAAATCAAAAGGCAAAACTGTTCCGTTTACACCAATGAAAGTGGTACACTCAAAAACTAAAGACCTGATGGAACAATTGAAAGCAAGTCTTTCTGAAAAAAGAAAAGCTTCATAGGATATGAATTAATTTAAAAGATGGTGGCTACTGCAAAAAATAGATCAGAAGTTAAGATTGGTAAACATGTTGTCACCATTAGCAACCGTCAAAAGACATATTGGCCCGACGAAGGTTATACGAAAGGTGATGTAATTAACTATTATGATAAGATGGCTGATTATATTCTTCCGCATTTAAAGGGAAGGCCATTATCTTTAAAAAGAAATCCCAATGGAATAAAGGATAGAGGTTTTTACCATAAAGATGCCGGGGAAAATGCTCCCGGTTATGTTGATGTGTTCAAAGTAAAAAGTGAAAGCAATAATAAAATAATTGATTATATAGTTTGTAATAACAAAGCAACACTGCTTTATGTTGCTAATCTTGGTTGTATAGAGATCAATCCATGGAATAGTACAATGAAAAAGCCGGATCATCCCACATGGATGGTGATCGATATCGATCCTTCTGATAAAAATACTTTTACTGAAGTCGTTGATACTGTGCTTGCCGTTAAAATGGTTTTGGATAAAGCTGGTATTAAATCATTTTGCAAAACTTCCGGCGCATCAGGGTTGCATGTATATATTCCTTTTAAAAATAAGTATGAATATGCTACAGTAAGAGATTTTGCACATATCATTGCTTCGCTTGCCCAGGAACAAATGCCGGATATAACTTCGCTGGAAAGGTCGTTGAGTAAACGTGGCCCCAAAATATATATCGATTGGTTACAAAACAGTAAAGGCCAAACATTGGCATCAGTTTATAGCTTACGACCGGTACCCGGAGCATCAGTGTCTACACCTTTGGAATGGAAAGAAGTAAATCACGAGTTACATCCCAAGCAGTTCACGATTCAAAATATATTTCAGCGAATAAAAAAGAAAGGAGATATTTTTTTACCTGTATTAACTGAAGTGAATTCAATTGAAAAAGCACTGAAGGCTTTGAATATGTAAAGGTATCTCTATCCCCAACTAGAATGTCAAAATTAACTAATGAGACCTTATTAGCTTATTCAAATAAACTAATAAGGTCGTACAAAAAATTATTAATGATGTTACAAAGGTAATTAGCTTAATGTTGGGCAACCAGATGTTGTTTTGGGAAACATTATTTTTTAAAAGTGATCTGGAATTCGCTTCCTTCATTTTCTTTGCTATGGGCATTTACCTTCGCATTGTGAGATTGAAGAATGGTATAAGAAACTGTAAGCCCCAGCCCCATTCCATTTTTTTTCATGGTGAAAAATGGTTCAAACAATCTTGCCAAACTTTCTCTTGGAATTCCTTTGCCATTATCTTTTATCGAAACTTCATAGCTATCATCTGAGCAGGTAATGCTGATAGTGAGCAAACCATTTGAATTCATAGCCTCGATTGCATTGATGATAATATTTGTAAATGCGATCACCAGTTTTTCTTTATCAGCTTGTATTTGTATTTTTTCCGGAGGATAATTCTTTTTAACCTCGATGTTTTGAAGTTTTATCCGGTCACTGGTTATTGAAAGGCTTTCATCTATTATTTCCTGCAAGGTATGTTCAACAAGAATTAATTCAGATGGCTTCGCAAGGTTGAGTAGTTCTGTAATTATATTATTGATGCGTAAAGAGTTTCTTTGAATGATATCCATAAAATTTTTTGCCATTTCGTCTTTTTCTAATGGCAACAGCTGATCTATGGATAATATTATATTGTTGAGAGGATTCCTGATCTCATGCGCCAGCATACGTATCAATCTTTCGTTCGCTGCTAATTTCTCTGCCTGCAAATTTGCCGCCTCAGCCATTTTGATCTTTGTAATGTCATGAATGATGCCGTGCAACACAAATGTTTCATCATCTGCCTGGCGTTGTAGAGCAAGTGAAAGAAGACAATCTCTTGTTTCGTTACTATTGTTTATTATTTTGATCTCATTATCCTCGATGCTGTCGCCATCATGTAACTTTTTAAATCTTCCATTCAACCGGTGCTCTGCAATAAACTCACGGAGATTGCGTCCAACAAGTTCGTTCTCTGAATAACCCAGTAACTGTACTGCCGCATCATTTACTTCGCTAAAGTTGAGTTGATCATCGGTAATAAAAACAGCATCTTTCGAATTCTCAAATAACGTACGGTATTTTGTTTCCCTTGTTTTTAACTCTTTTAAAAAATTACTTCTTTCAAGTGCATAACGAATACTGCGTTCTATTTTTTCCGTACTCAAGTCATTTTTTACAAGATAATCCGTAGCGCCTCGCTCCATAGCTTTTATGTCAATGGCTTTATTACCTAAACCGGTAAGTAAGATAATCGGTTCACTGCAATTTAATTCGGCGGCTGCGTCGAGCAGGTCAAGGCCGGTTTTATGTCCGAGGAAATAATCAACAAAATAAAGATGATACGATCTATTTTTTATGGCTTCGATAGCTGAATTATAATCCTGAAACCAGTCAACTACAAAAGTCCTTCCCTCTATCTCTGATATATAATCCTTAATAATGAGAAAATCATCCTCATCATCTTCTATAACTGCTATTCTGATCTTATTCTGGTTCGGCATTCAGTGAGGATTTTTAATAACGGTAAATCGTGTCCACTACACTAGCAAAAACAATTCCTATATATTTTAAAATTCATTAAAGCTCGCCAGTTTTCGGATTTCTACGCTTTAACTTGCCTTAATTCTTAATCCGAAGCAAACTTTATTACAGGAGTTGCATAATAGTTTTATTGGGCTGGTATTTGATGAGTAAGGTGATTTAATAATTCTAAATTGGGTTTTTGACTTAATTTTATTTGTAACAATGATTAAACAATGATCTTTCAATTTTCCCGTTGATGAAGCAAAAGATCCTGATAATTGATGATGAGATTGACTTTTGTATGATCATGAAAGGTTATTTCGGCAAAAAGAATTTTGATGTCTTTCTTGCATATAACCTTCAAAGTGGTCTCTTTCTCATCGATGAAACAAGCCCTGATATTTTATTTTTAGACAACAATTTACCGGACGGACAGGGTTGGAAATATGTGGAGCAAATTGTAGAAAAAAATCCCCACTTAAGAATCTATTTGATCAGTGCACATCAACATAAATCAAGTTTTACTTCAACCAATAAAAACATTGTTGTGTGGGAAAAACCCATCTCTTTGCAATTGCTAAACAATGTATTTCAGGAAAATAAATAGAAATTATACCAGGCAAACAGACAACATGTAGCGGGCTATTTTCTCAAGATCATTTACGTTATTAGGTTTAATTACATAGTCAGCAGCACCTAATTCGAGGCAAAGGTTTCTAAATTTTTCCGAGGTTGAAGTGCTCCAAACTATTCTGGGAATGGGTTTATAGCGTTCATTAGTACCTAATTCTTTCAGAATATCGGCGCCATTAAGCCCGGGCATATTATAATCTAGCACAATAAGACATGGCATTTGATCATCCCGAAGTTTTCCGAGCGCAGAAAGGATCTCACTCCCATTATTTACAAATAAAAGCACGAAAGATGAGTCAATAGATGAGAATACTTCCTTGAGCATTTCCTGATCATCGGCATCGTCTTCCCCGATTAAAATGAATTTAGGAGAGGGGCCCTCATTAAGAATTACTTTTTGTGGCACAAATTTTTGGATTATAAGTGATCTGCATTTCTAAGATAGGCATTTCCCTAATTGACCGGGCTGAAATTAGTGGAATTATTTGGTTACAATTTCCCTTATTCGATTTTTTAAAAATACAGTATGAAAAGAAACTCAAAGTCTGCTAAGGCAAGTACTGCTTCTGCCGCAGATAAGATTACACTTAAAGTGCCGACCCCAATCATCAATAAAACAAATGAGAATGGTAAACAACAAAAAAATGGTAAAAATGAAAACAATGGTGGTGACGAAATCGACAACCATGAATTATTAAAAATATTACTTGAAGTAAAAGACGGAAATTTCAGCGTTCGGATGCCCGGTGATAAATTAGGCATAAGCGGAAAAATCTGCGATGCGTTAAATGGGATCATTTTGTTAAATGAAGTGCTGGTTGAAGAATTGACAAAAGCACGTAAGACAATTGGTTTAAAAGGACATTTGAATCACCGGGTAGAACTGCCTAGATATGCAAGAGGATCATGGGCAACCGGTGTTGATTCGATCAATAGTTTGATATCTGACCTTGTACATCCCACCATTGAAATTGCCCATGTTATTAGTTCGGTGGCCAAAGGAAATCTTTCGCAAGAAATGCCATTGAAGATCGGGGATCACGTTTTACAAGGTGAGTTTGCAAAAATTGCAGCTGAGGTAAATGACATGGTGAAGCAGTTAAACTTGTTCTCAATGGAGGTGACCCGTGTTGCCCGTGAAGTTGGTTCTGAAGGAAAACTTGGTGGACAAGCGAAAGTAAAAGGAGTAGCGGGTGTTTGGAAAGATCTTACAGACTCGGTAAATCAAATGGCAGGTAATCTGACTGCTCAGGTAAGAAATATTGCAGAAGTAACGACAGCGGTTGCGAGAGGCGACTTAAGAAAAAAGATCACGGTGGATGTGCAGGGCGAAATTCTTGAATTAAAAAATACCATCAATAACCTTGTTGACCAATTAAACTCATTTTCTTCAGAGGTGACACGTGTTGCCCGTGAGGTTGGTACTGAAGGTAAACTGGGCGGCCAGGCAGAAGTAAAAGGCATCGGCGGCACATGGAAAGATTTAACTGATTCAGTAAACCAAATGGCTTCGAACTTAACAGGTCAGGTAAGAAATATTGCAGAAGTAACAACAGCGGTTGCAAGGGGCGACCTTTCAAGAAAAATTACGGTTGATGTAAAAGGAGAGATCCTTGAATTAAAAAATACCATCAATACGATGGTTGACCAGTTGAATTCATTCTCAGTTGAGGTGACTCGTGTTGCCCGTGAGGTTGGTAGTGAAGGTAAACTCGGCGGACAAGCAACGGTAAAGGGTATCGGTGGCGTATGGAAAGATCTTACAGATTCAGTAAACCAAATGGCTGGTAATCTGACAGCACAGGTAAGAAATATCGCCGAAGTAACGACGGCAGTCGCGAAAGGTGATTTGTCAAGAAAGATAACGGTGGATGTAAAAGGAGAGATCCTTGAGTTGAAGAATACGATCAACACGATGGTGGATCAGTTGAACTCATTTGCTTCAGAGGTAACCCGTGTTGCCTTGGAAGTAGGTACAGAAGGTAAACTTGGTGGTCAAGCAAAAGTGCAGGATGTTGGCGGTACCTGGAAAGACTTAACTGAATCGGTAAACCTAATGGCGTCAAATCTTACTGCGCAGGTAAGAAATATTGCGGATGTAACAACAGCGGTGGCAACCGGTGACCTTTCTAAAAAAATTACTGTGAACGTGGCGGGTGAGATACTTGAGTTAAAGAATACGATCAATACGATGGTCGATCAGTTGAACTCATTTGCATCAGAGGTAACCCGTGTTGCTTTGGAAGTAGGTACAGAAGGTAAACTCGGTGGGCAGGCAAAAGTGCAGGGTGTGGGTGGTACATGGAAAGACTTAACTGATTCGGTAAACCAGATGGGATCAAATCTTACCTCGCAAGTACGGAACATCGCAGACGTAACAACAGCCGTGGCAAAAGGTGACCTGTCCAGAAAAATTACAGTTGATGTAAAGGGGGAAATTCTTGAATTAAAGAATACGATCAACACGATGGTGGATCAGTTGAATTCATTTGGTTCAGAGGTGTTCCGTGTTGCCCGTGAGGTTGGTTCTGAGGGTATGCTCGGGGGACAGGCAGATGTACCGGGTGTGGAAGGTCTTTGGAAAGATTTGACCGACTCAGTAAACAAAATGGCTTCGAATCTTACCTCACAAGTAAGAAATATTGCGGAAGTAACGACTGCGGTTGCAAATGGCGACTTATCAAGAAAAATTGAAGTGGATGTAAAAGGAGAGATCCTTGAATTGAAAAATACAATCAATACAATGGTAGAACAGCTCCGTGCCTTTGCCTCTGAGGTAACCCGTGTTGCAAGAGAAGTAGGAACGGACGGGAAACTTGGTGGGCAAGCAAATGTACCTGGCGTTGGGGGTACCTGGAAAGATTTAACCGACTCAGTGAACCAGATGGCAGGTAACCTCACCGCCCAGGTGCGAAACATCGCAGACGTTGCGATCGCTGTGGCAAATGGTGACATGTCAAGAAAAATTACCGTTGACGTACGTGGAGAGATTTTACAATTGAAAGAAACATTGAACACGATGGTGGACCAGTTGCGTGCCTTCGCATCTGAAGTAACACGTGTTGCCCGAGAAGTTGGCACTGATGGTAAACTTGGGGGTCAAGCATTCGTGCCAGGTGTTGCAGGTACATGGAAAGACTTGACTGACTCAGTGAACCAAATGACGGGTAACCTTACGTCGCAGGTAAGAAATATTGCGGAAGTAACGAAAGCCGTTGCATCGGGTGATTTAACGAAAAAAGTAACGATAGATGTAAAAGGAGAGATCTTCGATTTGAAGAATACGATCAACACGATGGTTGACCAGTTGAACTCTTTCTCTGTTGAGGTAACTCGTGTTGCCCGTGAGGTTGGCACAGAAGGTAAGCTTGGAGGTCAGGCTGAAGTGCAGGGTGTTGCAGGTACATGGAAAGACTTGACCGACTCAGTCAATATGATGGCCTCCAATCTTACCAACCAGGTTCGTGGTATAGCAAAAGTGGTAACAGCGGTTGCGACAGGTAATCTAAAGCAAAAACTTTCAATTGTATCCCGTGGTGAGGTTGCCCAGTTGATCGATACGATCAATGAAATGATCGATACACTTGCAGTTTTTGCTGATCAGGTAACGAATGTTGCCCGTGAAGTGGGTGTTGAAGGAAGATTGGGTGGACAGGCAAGTGTGCCGGGTGCATCGGGTATCTGGAAAAACTTGACCGAGAACGTAAACCAGCTTGCAGAAAATCTGACAACGCAGGTACGAAACATTGCCGATGTGGCATCAGCGGTAACGAAAGGAGACTTGACACAGATGATTCGTGTGGAAGCAAAAGGTGAAGTGGAAGAATTGAAAGACACCATCAACCAGATGATCGCAAATCTGAAGCAAACGACATTGCGTAACCAGGAACAAGACTGGTTAAAATCAAACCTTGCAAAATTTACCCAGATGTTGCAGGGACAAAAAGATCTGAATACGGTAACACGTCGTATCCTTTCGGAATTGGCGCAGGTAGTCAATGCTCAAAAAGGTATGTTCTACATTTTTGAGCAGGATGAAAGTTTTAAAAATCAAAAACTTAAACTTTTCTCAGCCTATGCGTTTGGTGAAGAAGTTAAAACACAAAAAGAATTTGCATTGGGAGAAGGCCTGGTTGGACAATGCGCCATGGAAAAAGAAAGAATATTATTGACAAACGTACCAAAAACTTATACAAAGATCAGTTCAGGCTTAGGAAAAGCCTCGCCATTAAACCTTATCGTTTTACCAGTATTGTTTGAGAAAGAGATCAAAGCGGTTATTGAACTGGCTTCTTTTGATACATTCAGTGAAACACACCTTGACTTCTTAAGCCAGTTAACGGAGAGTATCGGTATCGTGTTGAATACGATCGAAGCAAATACAAGAACAGAAAGCTTGCTTGTGCAATCACAATCTTTAACAGATGAATTAAGAAGGACGAATGAAGAACTGCAGGATAAAGCACATCTCCTTGTAAAACAAAAAGAAGAAGTGGAAGCCAAGAACAAAGAAGTGGAAGAAGCAAGATTGTCACTGGAAGAAAAAGCAGAACAGTTGCAGTTGACTTCAAAGTATAAATCAGAGTTCTTGGCAAACATGTCGCATGAGTTGCGTACACCATTAAACTCATTGTTGATCCTTGCGCAGCAATTGTATGAGAATCATGACGGCAATCTGAATGAAAAGCAGGTTAGCTATGCAAAAACAATTCATAGTTGCGGTGATGACCTTATTCAATTGATCAATGATATTCTTGACTTGTCTAAAATCGAATCCGGATATATTTCAACAGACTTTGTTAAGCTGCAATTCCATGAGATCGCCAATTTTGTTGAAACAACATTCAAACATATTTCTGAAAACAAAAACTTGCGGTTCACAATTGACCTTGATCCCAAACTACCAGCAAGTATGGAAACAGATGCACAAAGGCTCAATCAAATTCTCAAAAACCTTTTATCCAATGCCTTTAAGTTTACTGAGAAAGGAGAGGTTAAGTTGCGAATTTATGAAGCGCATAATAATTGGAGACAGCATCATCCGGGGTTGACGAATGCTCAAAAAGTAGTTGCATTTGAAATTAAAGACACGGGTATTGGTATTTCAAAAGATAAACAAAATATCATCTTTGAAGCATTCCAGCAGGCAGAAGGCTCTACCAGCCGTAAATACGGGGGTACAGGTCTTGGATTATCAATCAGCCGTGGTCTTGCCGATCTGCTTGGCGGCTCAATCGAATTGATAAGTGAAATTGGTTCCGGCAGTACTTTCACATTATTCCTGCCGATTGACTATGATCCGGCAAAAGCAAAAAGGGAAAAGCCAAGTAACCTTAAGGTAAGCGAATATAAATTGGCAGAAGGGGTGGCTGATGCACTGATTCAATCCGTGCCGACTATTAAAGTGAGTGAGACAAAGGACCTTGATGCGCTGAATGAAATTATCAATGAGGTTGGTGATGACCGTAATAATATCCAGGCAGCTGATAAGGTTGTGTTAGTGATTGAAGATGATGTTCGTTTTGGAAAGATAATGATCGAGAAAGCTCATGAATTAGACCTGAAGATAGTAGTGGCCACCCATTTCGGAGATGTATTTGACCTGGTAAATAAATATTGCCCTATCGCAGTAACACTTGACGTAAAATTGCCGGATGCCAGTGGATGGCGGGTTCTTGATCTGTTTAAAAACGATATCAACTTCAGGCATATTCCTGTTCATCTTATTTCGGGTGAAGAGAACAGGTTACTAGCAATGCAGCGCGGTGCAAGAAGCTTCCATTTAAAGCCATTAAAGACAGATGCACTGAACAATCTCTTTAATGACATAGTGCAGTTCTATGAGAAGAAGCAAAAGAAAGTATTACTCATAGAAGATAATGAACTTGATTCTTCACAAATGAAGAAAGTACTTGATAATGGTGAACTGATCGATATTGAGATAGTTGATAGCGGCCGTAAAGCACTTGAGCTGATAAACCAGAATGCTTATGATTGCATCGTTGTTGATTATATGCTTCCTGATATCGGCGGGCTTGATCTTGTCACAGAGATCAGCACAATAAGCAAATTGCAAATGACGCCGGTATTGATTTATTCCGCTAAAGACTTTTTACCAAAGGAAAGGAATCAGCTGAAACAATATGCAAATAAGATCTTACTGAAAGATGTAAATAGTCTTGACCTACTATTGGAAGAAATGGTGATGTTATTGCATATTGATCATAAAGACTTATTACCTGAAAAGAGAAAACTTATCGAGAACCTCCGTGCAAAGAATGATATACTTGTTAATAAGAAAGTCCTTGTTGTGGATGATGATGTAAGGAACCTGTTTGCATTAACGACGGCGTTTGAACGTTATGCGATACAAACAATAACTGCAGAAAGTGGGCAGGAAGCTATGACAATTCTTGATGAGAACGGTGATATTGATATTGTATTAATGGATATTATGATGCCGGAGATGGATGGATACGAAACAACTCAAAAGATAAGAAGGGAGCATAAGAATAAAACACTTCCTATTATAGCTGTAACTGCCAAGGCGATGAAGGGAGATCGTGAAAAATGTATTGAGGCCGGCGCTTCAGATTATATTACAAAACCTGTAAAAGTGGATCAACTGTTATCGCTAATGAGAGTCTGGATGTATAAATAATGAATGATGGAGAAAGTAACCGTGCAAAATACAGGGCGAAAAGCGGATGCAAAGATTCTTGTTGTTGATGACAGAGCTGATAATCTTGTTTCAATAGAAGCGATACTTGAACAAGATAAATATACGATCGTAAAAGCAAATTCGGGAAAGGCAGCACTTAAGATCTTATTAAACGATCACGATTTCTCTCTCATCCTGATGGATGTGCAAATGCCTGAGCTTAGCGGTTATGAAACGGCAACCATTATATATGAACGGGATAAACTCAGAAATATCCCGATCATATTTATTACAGCTCACAGTTATGATGAAGAGTTTATCTTCAAAGGTTATAGGATGGGTGGAGTTGATTACATCTACAAGCCTGTCAAACCTGAACTGCTAAGAGCAAAAGTAGCTGTGTTTGTTGAGCTGTATAGTAAAAATCAACAACTGCAACTGCAGGAAAAAAAACTACTGGCCGCAAATAAATATTTACAGAAAGAAATTGAAGAGAGAAAAATATCTGAAGAAAAAGTAAAACTTTTAAATGAGCAGCTCATTGCAAACAATGAAAGCCTGAAGCAAATGAACGAAGAGCTGGACCAGTTTGCCTATATGGCCTCACACGATCTTCAGGAACCGTTGAGAAAGATCCAGGTATTCAGCGATAAAATTTTACGAAAAAACAATTTTGATTCTGACAGTGAAAAGTACTTTGGTAAAATAATCAATTCATCCAAACGGATGCAGCACCTGATCAATAACCTTCTCGACTTTTCAAGACATACAGTAAGTTCAAACGATTTCAAAAAAACCTCTTTGAACGAATTAGTTAAAAATGCATTGACTGAGCTTGAAGTAGAAATAGAAAAAAGCAACGCTAAAATTAATTATGGCGAGTTGCCTGTTGTTTCTGCTGTACCAGGGCTCATGCAGCAATTATTCTATAATCTGTTCAGCAATGCGATCAAATTCCGTAAACCATCAGAAGACCTGGTTATTGATGTAAGAGCGGAAAAAATGAATCCAAACGACCCTTCCAATTTTATAAAGTATAATAGCAATAAGAATTTTTATAAAATAACCGTGCAGGATAATGGAATTGGCTTTGATGAAAAGTATGCTGAAGATATTTTCAGGGTCTTTAAACGATTACATAGTTATCAAGAATTTGAAGGTACCGGCGTTGGGCTATCTATTTGCAAAAAAATAGTTGAGAAACACAATGGCTTTATCAAAGCGGAAAGTGAGATTGATAAGGGCTCAACTTTTATAATCGGACTTCCCGAAATGCACTCGATAAATTGATGCAGTAAAATTTCCAAATAGTTGATTCACCCTACCGCTGAGTCGTTAACGGAGTTGATGCTGGTTTGATATCCTTTTTAAAAACACCAATACGATTAAGAAGATAAACTAACGTCATCATACAACCAGCAAGAACAAAAATCTGCGATTCAGGTTTCCAATCTTTTAACCAATACACAAGTATCAAAATAAAGCCATGGAACACACAAATGACCCTTGCAGCAAATGCATGTGTAAATCCCTTATTGGTCAGTAAATGATGGATATGGGTTTTATCCGCCGAAAAAGGTGAGCGGCCTTTCCAGATCCGTGCACCAAAAACCCGTAGCGTATCAAATACAGGTATCATAACAATGCCCAAAGTAAAAACATAGATATTAGGAACAACAGGTGCTGTATAAACTGCATTTACTTTCATCAGCTGTACGCAAAGCACAGCGATAACGAACCCAAGAATTAAAGAACCGGTGTCACCCATAAATATTCTTGCTGGATTAAAATTGAAATATAAAAATCCAAGCAAAGCGCCGGCAAATGCAAATGCGATCATTGCATAATTAAGATCCTTGCTGATCGTAAGAAATATGCCAAGCGTTACCAGGCTCATAAAACCGAGACCACCAGCAAGGCCATCGATGCCATCAATAAGATTAAAAGCATTGGTAATGCCTACTATTGTAATAACTGTAATTATGTATTGTGCCATAATATGCAGTTCAGTAATGCCAAACAGACCACCAAAGCTTGTAATGCGTATGCCGGAAACTGCGAGTAAAGACGCAAGCCCTGCTTCAACAACTAATTTGTAGCGGGCTGCAAGGTCCTTCAGATCGTCCATAATGCCTACGCCAAATAAGAGAATCATCGACAAAAAGAAAGTAATAATTGAAGGGTGATTGCTGAACTCGAACCAGAATAAAAGCGACACCATCATGCCGGCAAAAATCGAAATACCGCCAAATGTTGGTGTTGGAACAGAATGTTCTTTTCGTGCATTCGGGCGGTCAAACAACTTGAACCGCTTAACCATAAAAATCACCGGCGGAATAAAGATCAGGGTAAGGACAAATGCCATAACATAGGTGAGAAGCCCAAACTTGAAATCGGAAAAATTAATACTGGCTTGCAGCAAGTTCAGATGGTTGTTCATCGGCTTTGGTCTTTTACAGGATAAGAGGATTCGTAATAATACAACGAAATTCTATGCATTTTTATTTTTCCGGGCATCTTCTTTTCAATCTGTTGTTTATGCACGTCTTGGAAGGGAATAGTACATTTGTTCAAAACGGGGATATACCTGCAAATTCTGACATATTAAAAAGCCCGATCGAATACCTGAAAGGAGTCGGTCCGCAGCGCGCCGATCTGCTGAAAAAAGAGCTCAATATTTATACTTTCAACGACCTCCTGAATCATTTCCCGCACAGGCATGTTGATAAAACTAAAGTAAATGGCATAAGAGATATTAAGTCGTCTACTGATTACATCCAGGTAGCGGGCACTTTGCATAACGTTGCTATTATAGGAATGAAAGGCGGCAGGCGTTTGGTCGCAACGCTTCGCGATAAAACAGGAAGTCTTGAGCTCGCCTGGTTCCAGGGCTTAAGCTG
>Ga0075419_10000892_pt1 | contig 19261 bp, 26 predicted proteins | sample SoiMetdeltSBSDD3_FD_76900 | JGI IMG/M metagenome (GOLD analysis project Ga0075419, IMG submission 76900) | Bulk soil microbial communities from a Populus tree surrounding site in Tennessee, USA - Soil MetaG P. deltoides SBSDD3 | ecosystem: Environmental > Terrestrial > Soil > Tree plantation... | reverse complement strand
GACGACGTCTAGAGAAGCTGGTGATTCTTGAAGGTCAAGTTCTTGACGATGACGGTTCCGTTTTCGAACGCAATGATGCGCCGGGTGGCTGGCAGATCGGAGGCTCCGACCCGTACGTGCGTGTCGGTGAAACTTTCAACGTTCTTCAGCCGTCCGTCTTCTGGTGAAAAGTAATACACGGTGTATCGGGTCGTGAGATATTTCTTGTCCTGCGTGACCGCGCTGTCTTCCACATTGATGGTGAAGGCAAAGGCCGGCATGCCTGGATGGGCCATCGTTCGATTGATTTGTGTGATGCGGCCGTCCTTAACCCGATAAAACGAGTTTGAACCGTGGATGTCCAGCCTCGAGCCCAGTGGATGCCCGTCTTCTTCCATGGTAAGGCTGTACTTGCCGTCCGATTCTTCAAACGTTCGTGGGCCACGATGGACGGCGATCATCGCGAGTTGGTCCTGCGCCCATTTCTGAAGGTCTGCGTCGGCCAGTTGGACGGACACTTCCCGGGGCCCCTTCACAATCACCGGACCGTGCACTTCCCTTCCGTTGAGGTTCACGCTCAGATCGGCGGTGAAGCCTTTGAAGTCCTTAGGCCACCTGGCGGTGTTTTCAAACGCGCGGCGTAGCGCTTCACGCGCTTTAGGGTCGTCGGCTACGGTCGGTTGATCCGGGTTGTGAGCGTCCATGATGTTCCTCCATATTGCAAAAGTGTTCGACATTATAACTGCCTCGTTTTGAGTCGCTCAATGCAGGAAAATCCCTGGCGGTCCTGACCCCGGCATTTTCAAAAGGCCTTTGCTTCTGATATAGTTCGGCGGTTTGCTCCTTCGCCGCTCAGCCAGAGGCGATTGCATCGGACATTTCGAACGAGGATGGCATGGAACGACGGGCAGCTTCTCACACCGAAGAAGAAGAGATGAATCAGCGACGGCGGCTTTTGAACGCCGCCAAAAAAGGCGATCAAAAGGCGATCGCAAAACTTTTCGAATTGTACCAGGTGCGGGTCTACAATAATGAGATGGTGAGCAAACTCAACCGCACGGCTGGCACACACAAGCTCCAGGCTGAGGTCGCACAGGCCAAGGCGGCAGCAAAGGGTGGAGGATCGTCCCGAAAGTCGATGCCAAAAAAATCCGTGCCCTCATCGAAGGGACAGCATGGGAGAGCAAAACCAACCCGCTCCGATACGAAAGTTCAAAGAAAAAAATAAGGGCTGCTTACTGAACGGCCACACGTAACCCGCCCCCGGCTAGCTTCCCGGCTATCTCCTCCGCTTGTTTCCACTCTCCAGTAAAGACGACCGCCTCTCCTTGGTGATCGATCTTCCATGCCAGCTCGAACGCCTTGGAAGGCGTCATTCCCGGGATGCATTGACAAAAAAGTGCGATGACTTGCTGGTAAGTGTGACAGTCGCAGTTATAGACGAGCACGCGGGCTTCTAACCCGTCGCCAGTCCCCGTCGAGGGAGTTTCTGTGGTCAACGGTGTCGCAACAGGAGTGGGGGACTCGGCCATGGCGGGCGATTCTAACAGAGTTCTCTGGCGCGATTAAGATCCTTTTCCGTGTGCGTAGCCGAGCGGTTTCGACCGATCGCGGAGCGCCTGTTCGTCGACAAAGGCGGCCACTCATGTTAACGTTCGCCGCCATGAAAACAGCGTTTTCAATGTCTTGGCTCGATCTCTTGTTGGTTTTTGTTCCGGTCACCATCGTGCTCGCGTTCATTCAACCCGGCCATCTTGGCGTATTTATTTCCGCGGCGCTTGCCATCATTCCGCTCGCCGGTCTCCTGGGCCGCGCCACGGAACATTTGACGGCTCATGTCGGAGCTGGAATTGGCGGCCTCTTGAACGCTTCCCTCGGAAATGCGGCAGAGCTGATCATTGCGCTGGTGGCATTACGTGGAGGCTTGCACGACGTTGTTAAAGCTTCTCTGACCGGATCGATCATCGGAAACATTCTTCTCGTTCTGGGTGCATCAATGCTCGCAGGGGGATTGAAGTTCGAGCGGCAAAAGTTCAATCAAACGGCAGCGGGAATGGGTGCGAGCCTCCTCTTGCTTGCCGCTGTAGGACTGATAATTCCCGCTCTATTCCACTTCACTGCAGCGGATCGCGGCATCGCTGTCGAACGCGAGCTCAGTCTGGAAATATCCATTGTTCTATTCGCTATTTATGTGATGAGCCTCGTCTTTTCCTTGAGGACTCATCGGCATGTCTATTCGGGTGGCGGGCAGGAAACCTCGCACGTCGGAGACAGGTTGTGGAGCCGCGGAAGAGCTGTGACGGTGCTGTCAATCGTCACCCTGCTGATTGCCCTTATGAGTGAATTGCTGATCGGGGCGTTGGATCATGCCGCTAAGACGCTCGGATTGACGCAAATCTTTGTCGGCGTCATCCTCGTCGCGCTCGTCGGAAACGCCGCGGAACACTCGACCGCGGTCATGGTCGCCATGAAAAACAAGATGGACCTTGCTCTGAGCATTGCGGTTGGATCGAGCATTCAAATCGCCTTGCTCGTCGCGCCGGTCTTGGTCTTTGCGAGTTATCTCTTCGGTGCGCCGTTGGATTTAATTTTTACACCGTTCGAAGTGGCTGCCGTCACGATTTCGGTCTTGATTGTCGGATTTGTTTCATTGGATGGCGAATCGCACTGGATGGAAGGTGTGATGCTGGTCGGAGTGTATATGATGCTCGCGATTGCCTTTTACTTTCTTCCCGCTTGAAATGAGGAGAAGCCACACATGCCTTAGAAGGTATCCATATCAATGACCTCTGTCGCGTCCCAGAGGTTCTTCTTTTCAGCATCTGCAAGCGCTTTGATCCGATCCTCCTCCGTTTCCTCGCCAAAGGACTTGCGCGAAGGCGGGGAATGCTCATGGGATGGAACGTGAGCGGTAGGCGCTTGTTTACGATGTTTTTTCGCAGGATCCATATTGACTGGCATAAGTGTCGTTAGTCTCTCCCGTGGGAGTGAAAAAAGTCAATGGCTGAGCGCTCGTTGACCTCCCGGGAGAGGCTTGTTACAGTCGGCGCCGATGTTGGACGCCAAGGTGTGGTGGCCGCTCTTCCCGCTGTTGCTGTTACTTGTTATCGTCTGCTTGACGTGGGCGCTGGTCATTGTGGTCAGGCGTCATGCTGACACTCGGGCAAAGTGGCTGCAATTCGCCGCCTTTGCGTGCTACGTGCTCGCTGCGGTGTCGGCTGTGGCGAGCGAACGTGGGGCGGTCTCAGCCAATCTGCATCGCCCCTTTTCATTGGCGACCCAACTCTGCCTGCTGCTTGCTTTAGTTCACCACTGGAAGTCTCCGCAACGACCGTTACGCTGGTTGAATGCCACGGCCTGGGGAGGCATCCTGGCAGATACGGCGCTGCATGTCCTGATGATCAGACATTGATCTCTGGCAGCGGCTTTTCAATCCTTGTTGGCAAACCACCATGCGTCGTTCGCTAAAATAATCGTTCAGCGATCGTATCGGCGAAGAGACGACCCCTCGCCGATAGTCGGCTGCGACCGCCGTCCTCCTCGATCAACTGATCTGCGCAAAGCTCACGCCAAATTCCAAAATGGCCATAGTTTTCGACATGAGCTCTCAATTGGGAAGTTGGTATGCCTTGGCGGAGCCGCAGTCCGAAGATGACTGCGTCACGGAGCTGCTCTTGAGTGGTCAGTAGCGTCCGCTCCTGCACTGGGAGACGGCTTTCCGTGAGCGCGACCTTGTAGCTCGTGAGATTGGCCACATTGCCAAAACGAACGTTTCCTACCAGCGATTGGGCGCTAGGCCCTACGCCGAGGTACTCTCCCTGTGTCCAGTACAAGAGATTATGGCGGCATTGAAAACCGGACCTGGCATAGTTGGAAATTTCGTATGGTTCATAACCGGCTTGGCCCAGTATGTCTTGTGCCACACCATCCATTTCAATTTGCAGCAAGTCCTCTGGCTGCTGCCGCTGCGCGCGACGCACCTCGTGAGCGAGTCTGGTTCCCTCTTCCACCGTCAACGCGTAACAAGAGACGTGCGTCGGACTCAGATGAATGCAGCGAGTAAGTGTCCGTTCCCAACTCTCCAATGTCTGTCCAGGAAGCCCGTACATGAGATCCAGATTGATGTCGGTAAATCCGGCGGACCGAGCGCTCCTGACTGCCTCGATCGTTTCGGCTTGAGTGCCTGGACGGCCAAGGCTCACCAGCTCGTCATCAGCCAAGGATTCCGCGCCGAAACTGATCCTTGTCACACCGCGGTCCTGTAAGACGGCAAGGTCGCGTGTCGTGACGGTTCCCGGATGCGCCTCCACGGTGATTTCACAATCGGGACGCAGGAGAAAGGAGCGTTGCACGGCCGCGAGCAACCCCGCCAACTGTTCAGTTTTTAGGACCGTCGGAGTTCCACCGCCAAAGTAGAGAGAAGCGAGCTGACGGCCTTTGAGAGATGGATCAGCCGCATACAAGGCAATCTCGGTTTCGAGTGCCCGGCAAAAGGCTTCTGCAGCCGGCTCGCGGTGCACCTCTAGGTAAAAGGCGCAGTAGTCACACCGTTGCCGGCAAAATGGGATATGGAGGTACAGGCCAAAAGGGGGCGTCATGATTTCAGCGAGAACGGCACCGGCTTGGAAAAATCCTTTGCGACGACGATCTCGATTTCATCCGCGGGTGCAATGCCCCGGTTTCGCACGTGGGATGACCAGGCCGGATGCTGCCTAAGTGATTCGAAAACCTGCTTTAAAACTTGTGGCTTGATCTGAGACTCCCACTCATGGATCCAGACATGGCGATCCTCTTCGCCGTCGTAGTCGTCAGGGAAGGAGGCCTCCAGACTGAAGCGCAGGGTGAAGGTTTTTTCTTCTTGATACATATCCAAGCCTCGTGCGTTGCGAAGCGTGACGAGACACTTCTATAATAGGTTCAACGAAGGAGAATCACCATTATGCCTATCTTCGAATATGTCTGCCGTGAATGCAATCATCGCTTCGAACTCCTGGTACAGGGGCCGGTCAAGGCCGCCTGTCCGGAGTGCCGCGCCACCGCGCTCGACAAACAATTTTCTTCGTTTGGCGTGGGCGCGACGGGTGGCTGGGCCCCACCGTCCGGTGGAGGAGGTGCCTGCGGCAGCTGCGGAGATCCGAGAGGACCGGGAGCCTGCTCGATGAATTAGCAATGAGCGACGTCGATTTGCTGCTCCAGCGGTCTATTGCGGCCATCTCGCAATCCGATCCCCTCATTAAACTTGTTGAGCAAGTACGGCTTGGCCGGATGCAGGCCAGCGATCCCGGCCTGCGTGCCATCACGGAATCCTGGCTTACTGCCTACCGCAAAGCCATCGATTCACCCGGATTAACACGACAGTCGTTGCTTCGCCTCGATCCTGCTCCTCGACTCACCGTGCTCATGGAGGAAGGGATTTTGTCTCCTAACCATGAGGGGGCTAGGAAACTGCTTGCCGATTTCACGCGGGCCCTGAGCCGAGCATCCTGAGTGGTTACGGATGAAGGTTCCGTTTCACATACTCACGTTTACTGGGTTATTGCTCCTGCCGGCTGAAGGATGGAACGATGCGATCGGCGAAGCCGGCAGGCCTCAGCGCCTCTCCCTCGAAGAGCTTGAGCGCGCGCTTCCTTCCGGCACCCGGCTCATGGTCCATCCCGCTGCCATCGAGAAATTCTTGGAAGAACTGGACGGCACGCCCCCTGACTGGGCGTCGCTGTACGGTCACGGGCACCAAGACCCAGGTCATGACGACCGGCTTTTTGCCCTCAACAGGGAGCGGGATTCGCGACGTGAAGGTCATGAGGCACTGGAAAAGACGGTGGTGTTCCTATGGACGGGTGAACTTTCCCGCTATGATCCGGGAAGCGACGGTTTTCCCGTCGCCCTTGGACCGAAGCTGGTCAAAACTGCCTGGGGGATGGTCCGTTTCAAGCCTGAAGACGCGCCAGCGAATTTGAGTGTCACGACGGATGTGACCCAGCGTGAGCACTGGCGGCGTCAAATCGCCGAGGGCCACCCGGTCGAGATCGACGTCGTGATGACCGGGAAGTTGATACCTCAAGAATCAATTGTCTATGATTTTTCTCACGACGAAGAGGGCTTGGGGCTCATTATGCCCTTCGTGCGCGTCGAGCGGGTGGATTTCGTCTTGATAGAGCCTTAAACCACCGGCGGTTGGCGGAGCTAGTAAGCGTCCGTAGCGCAGCGGAAACCCGTTCCACTCGGGCGGCTGTCCATGGTGCCCCAGTCGCGATCGCTTGTGCGCAAGCTGACCGCTGGTTTGAGCCACGAGCCTCCCCGCATGGATTTAATGGCGCCGCGTTCTGGACCACCCGGGTTGTCCAGCGGGGCAGACTTGTAATAGTTGGGATCGTACCAATCCTGCACCCATTCGGCGACATTGCCCGCCATATCGAAGACACCATACGCACTGACGTTGTTGGGGAAACTGCCGACCGGCAGCGTCAGCACTTCCCCTTTTAATCCTTTGCTCTTCGCGATCTGGGCGCCTTCACCCTTGACCCAAAAGGCGTCCCAATCCGCTCCGCTGTCAAACTCGACTGTGCGTCCAGCCCAAAAGCTGGCGCTATTCGCCAGCGCAATGTTCCACTCATTGCCCCAGGGATATCGACGGCCATCCGTTCCTCTCGCGGCTTTTTCCCATTCCGCTTCAGTCGGAAGGCGCTTGCCACCCCATCGACAATAGGCCTGCGCATCAGTCCAACTGACATTCACCACCGGATGCTGTTCAATCCCGGGTATCGGCGTACCGTTAGTCCACAAGGTTGACGCTGCATTGGCGTTTTCAGGTATTCGGTGGTGTGTCGCGGAGACGAATTCGAAATATTTCGCATTGGAGAGTTCATAACGGTCTATGTAGAAAGAGGAAAGGAAGACCGAACGCTGCGGGTGCTCATCGGCAAGTCCATCGGTGCCCGCCGGCGTTCCCATCATGAATTCACCGGCGGGGATGAACACCATGGTGCTATCCAGGGAGCCGAAGCTCCATCCGGGACACATCAAGCCCGTGACACAGCAGAGAATAAACCCACCGGCAATTTGCTGCACGTCAGGGCTTTCGGAGACGACAGGCTCGAGCTATCCCGTCGCGGTAAGCGTTCCACAATCTCAGGCAGGTTTTCAAACAACTCAGGACGGCTTGTTGTTGCGCACGCGTCGTCGCATAGCTCACCACCATCTTGTAGGCATCATGTCGATGCCCGGCCTCGACCATCTGATGAGAACGGATGAGATCCATAGAATCAGGCGAGAGGCGATAGTGGCGGACCAGGGGGTGCTGTTGGACGATCGATTCAATCTCTTCAGCCGTCTTCGGTTTGGAAGGTTCGTCCAGCTCTTTACGGTCTTTGACGCTGCCTTCCACGAAGACGGTCAGCGCGGCGGCACCGACGATCCACTGCCGATGGTAGGAAGCACGATCGAGCCAGGCCCGATACCGACGTGCGGCGGGCAGGAGCTTGACCCGGTCAAACGACTGGGCGGGGAGGCCCAAGCCAGCCATCATCTGGAGAAACAGTTCAGGGTGAGATTTCCCGAGTGAAAGCCCTCCGGTGTCTTCTTCATAAATGTTCTCGGCCAGCATCCGCCGGACCGCAGCCGGCGGGTTATGTCCATGAATCCGCGCGAGCATCACCGGGAAGTCGCGCACGTAGACCGCGTATTCTTGCTGAAAATGGCATGTCAACTGCTCGATGGAAACCGATCCATCCGCGAACGATGGCCAGGCCCAGTGGTGCTTGCGATCCATGATTCGCAGGAGCTCTTCTTGAAAGCGGCTGTTGGTCAGCGGTCGGATCATGCGGGTTGCCTTCCTCGTTGAGGCCTCGTTACAATTCGTCGGATGGAGACACCGTGAAACAGGTGACCGTTCAAAACCCCGATGAAATCCTGTCGATGCTGGCCGAGGTTGCGTTGCGCGGATCCGGCTTCGTCACAGAATGTCTTCTCGATTACGTCTTGGACGAGGGATTTACCGAACCGATATACCTGAATGCCAGCGGAGAAGATCCGGATGCCTATTTTAAGGGACAGTCACCGGCCTGGGCGGTGTATCAGGTTCGGGAATGGAAACGCGTGCTGACTATTTCGGGAGGTCCCGGCAAGCAGCGGCGGGTCCAGATCACTGAGACACCCTAAGTCTTGAACTCAGTGTAGGAGTGTCGCGTCGAAAAAGCAACGATGTACCAAGGATGTTTGGTATGAATCTGGTTCATCTGACCGAACCCTATAATGTCGGAGAACTTGTCCTGCTTCAAAGTCTGCTCGAAGGGAGCGGGATTGCGTATTTGATTCGGCATGCCAACGTCGGTAGTCTTTATCCTGGGGTGCTGGGATTAAATTCTCATGTCATGGTGGAGGAACGGGATTACCCCCGAGCCGAGGCGATTCTGCAGCGCTTGAGACTCGATGTGCGTGAAGTGACCAGCGACATCGCCGGATCACCCTAGCCGGCCTGTTTCGGATTGTGGGGGTTCGAGGGTGATCGTTGGGGCAACCGTTCACCCGAGCCCTCAAACCATCCGCCGATCAACGTCCCCTCCTCGAAATACAGATAGCGGTGCTTGACGATTGCCGCGCTCTCCCAGTCCTCGAAGATCCATTCTTCCTGTCTGATTCCGTCCTTTGTAAAGCTGGTGTTGATTGTTTGAGGCCCACCCCATGATTGCAGCACTTGCTCTTTTGACATGCCCACCATGACCCGATGTTCGGCAATATGTTTCTCAAAGTTCGGATCCCGCAATTTTGCGACGAGCGGTACCATGATCATGAAGATCAAAAAAGCGATCAACCCTGCATAAATGATCATGCGCACGGGTCTGCGCCGGATAAATGAGACCGGTTCATCCCGATCCGAAGTAGAGGCGGAGCTAAACTCTGTCATGGCTGTGTCTCAGGGGCACGCAGAGACGCAATCAGGGTGGACAATGTCAATGAATCACGACTTATAACATCAATATAATCAATATGATATGCGGATTAGCTATACTTATCACATGAGTATTCTTCTGCACTATCGAGCTCTGTTATTCCTTCTCTTTCTGTGTTTCGGCACTTCATGGGCGACCGACATCCAGGCGAAGACACTGTATACCTATACCGACCAAAGCGGAACGCGAGTGATCACCGATAACTATCATAAAATTCCTCCATCGTATCGCAGCAGGGCGACCGCAGTAGAACAAGAGTCGGAAGGCTACACGGCCGAACTCGAACGGGTCGGCGAAATTGTCGCTTCGTCAAAAGGGTTTGTTTTTAACGTGCCTGGCATGTCATTTCAACAGTCAAAAATCATCACGTATGCCGGCGTCATCGCACTGTGTTGTGTGGTTGCGATGAATCTCAGCCGCAGTCAGGCCATCCGCTTGCTCGCGCTCTGGTGTCTCGTCCTGACAGGGATCGGGGCGCCGGTCCTCGTCTATGTGGCGGACGATGGTGCAGCCGCCGTCATGAAAAACAAAGCGGCACAAATCCAACAGAAGCAGCAGGACCGCCTCTCACAAGCCCAGTAAGCGCAGTCACGCCCTTCATCACGCAACTCTTCAGTCTGCATACTTCGGAACGGGGATTTTTTTGGCTTGAGCCGGCCGTTGAGGCTGCTGTTGGGAGAATTCAGATGAATAGGGATTCATGATGGGATCGTGGGTGTGTTTTTGCCGGCGTTTCACGAGATCGATGCTTTGCGTGCTGATTTCGAGGCGGTCAACCGCGGACTTTGTCGTCAAAGGGTCGGGAAGACCTTGCAGCGAAAACAGCTGATATGCGAGCGTCCAGTCAAGCGAGTCCTTGCCGGCTTCCTTGACAATAAATCGTGCCTGGGGCGAGGCGGCGCCTTTAAAGAGAAGGATCCAGATATTCGATCGAAACGAAGGCGACGCCGGATCAGTGGAAGGACGGAATTCGGGAACAAGGGACGGAACCTGGCTGATGGGTACCGCTGGCGAAAATTCGATGTCTACCAGGCGAACATATAATGTCCGGTTTTCGCTGTCCTCGTTGGGGTCCACCGCATAACTGAAGGAATAGCGTACGTCGATCCCATCCCGCTTAAATGTGTACACGTCCTCGCCGTTCTCCGGTGAGACCAACTTTCTGAAATATTTATCCCAGTCGGTGATTGCGTAATAACTGAAGACCCGGAGAGCGGATTTCCGGTCGCGGACCGCCTGAGGCATGCCCATCTTCTCATGCAATTCCTTCTGTGTGAGACCCAGGAAACCGTCTTCAAAATAGGGGCTTGCGAGCAGCGAAGCAGGGAGCAGGCAAAGGCCGGCCATGACCCCGGAAAAACCCCTCGCGAAGCGTTGTACGTGGTTCCGCAGGAGCAAAGCGCCTCGTCTCCGGCCGATGCGCCATCGTATCGGCGGTCCCGGCCTCTGTCAAGGTGGAGTGCGTTTGGTTGCCCGGGTGAACATGAATCAGTATGATGACACGAATCGGGTTAGTTATAGGGAAGGAATCCGACGTGACGCCTGTTGAACTGTTACTTAAAGAACGCATCCTGATACTCGATGGAGCCATGGGAACGATGATCCAGCAGCGGAGGCTGGACGAGGCCGCCTTTAGAGGTGAGCGGTTCCGTGACTGGAAGAAGGACTTGAAAGGGCACAATGATCTGCTCAATCTGACGCAGCCGGCGATCATTGAAGATATCCATCGTCAGTATCTGGAAGCGGGCGCCGATATCGTCGAAACGAACACATTTAACTCCCAGGCGATCTCCCTTTCGGATTACCAGATGCAAGAGTTGGCCTATGAACTCTCAAGGTCGGGTGCCGAATGTGCCCGGCGGGCCGTAGTTCAAGTCCAAACGGCTCAACCGGAGCGACGGTGTTTTGTGGCCGGTGCGATTGGACCGACCACCAAGACATCTTCCATTTCGACGGACGTCAACAACCCGGCGGCGCGTGGAGCCACCTTCGATGAACTCGTGGTCGCCTATGCCGACCAGGTGCGGGGTTTGTTGGACGGCGGTGCCGACCTGCTGTTGGTGGAGACCATCTTCGACACGCTGAATGCCAAGGCAGCCTTCTTTGCCATCCAGCACCTCTTCGCGGCAGGGGCCAAACGCGTGCCGGTTATGGCCTCGGTGACCTTCATTCAAGCAGGGAGCGATCGTGGCGTGACGGGTCAGACGGTGGAGGCGTTTTGGAACTCTATTTCACACGTGCCGCTCTTGAGTGTCGGGATGAACTGCGCCCTGGGTCCAAAGGAGATGCGCCCGCTCATTGAGGAACTGTCACGAATCGCTCCCGTGTATATGAGCGCCCATCCGAATGCCGGTCTGCCAAATCCGCTGCTGCCGACGGGCTTTCCCGAGACGCCCGATACATTGGCGCCGCAATTGCGGGAATGGGCACAGAACGGGTGGCTGAACATTGTCGGCGGATGCTGCGGGACCACGCCCGCTCATATTAAACTCCTGGCCGAATCGGTTCGCGGGATTCAGCCGCGCCCCATTCCGACAGTGGAACCCTATACCCGCTTGAGCGGGCTCGAGGCACTCACAATCCGCCCGGATGCCAACTTCGTGAACATCGGAGAGCGGACAAATGTCACCGGATCGCCGGCATTTGCCAAGCTCATTCTCCAGGGCAATTACGAATCAGCCTTGTCCGTTGCGCGGCAGCAGGTGGAGGGAGGCGCACAAATCATCGACATCAACATGGATGAGGGCATGCTGGATTCAAAGGCCGCCATGGAACGTTTTTTACGACTGATCGCCTCCGAGCCGGATATCTGCAAAGTTCCGATCATGGTTGACAGCTCGAAGTGGGAGGTCTTGGAGACCGGCCTAAAAAACATTCAGGGCAAGGCGGTCGTCAACAGCATCAGCTTGAAAGAAGGCATGCCGAAGTTCATCGAACAGGCCACGTTGGTCCACCGGTATGGAGCCGCCGTCGTCGTGATGGCATTCGATGAAAAAGGACAGGCTGACACGCTGGAGCGCAAAATCGACATTTGCACCCGATCTTACAAGATCCTGACGGAACAGGTTGGTTTCAAACCGGAAGACATCATTTTCGACCCCAACATTCTCACCGTCGCCACCGGCATTGAGGAACACAACAACTATGCGGTGAATTTTATCGAAGCCACCAGGTGGATCAAACAACATCTGCCAGGCGCGAAGGTCAGCGGGGGCATCAGCAATATCTCGTTTTCCTTCCGAGGAAATAACGTGGTCCGCGAAGCGATGCATTCGGCCTTTCTCTACCATGCCATCCAGGCAGGGCTCGACATGGGCATCGTGAATGCAGGTCAGCTGGCCGTCTATGAGGAGATTCCAAAGGATTTACTCGGACTCGTCGAAGACGTCCTTTTCAATCGCCGTCCGGACGCCACCGAACGTCTCGTCACCTTTGCAGAAACGGTCAAGCGTCAGGACAAGGCCGTCGTGAAGGACGACGAGTGGCGCAAGGGAACGGTCGAAGAACGCTTGTCGCATGCCTTGGTAAAAGGTATCACCGACTACATTGACCAGGACACCGAGGAGGCGCGTCAGAAATATCCGAAACCCTTGTCGGTGATCGAAGGTCCGCTCATGGCCGGCATGAACATCGTGGGAGATCTTTTCGGTTCCGGCAAAATGTTCCTTCCGCAAGTGGTCAAAAGCGCCCGCGTGATGAAAAAGTCGGTCGCCTATCTGCTGCCGTTTATGGAGGAAGAGAAGCGGCGGGTTGGTGGATACCGCTCGCAAGGCAAGGTCCTCCTGGCCACGGTCAAGGGAGACGTCCATGACATTGGAAAGAACATCGTCGGGGTAGTCCTGGGTTGCAACAATTATGAGGTGATTGATCTCGGCGTCATGGTGCCATGCGAACATATTCTGGCGGCGGCCCGTGAGCAGAAGGCAGACATTGTCGGGCTCAGCGGCCTCATTACGCCCTCATTGGATGAAATGGTGCATGTGGCCAAGGAGATGACGCGCGAAGGCTTCGACGTGCCGCTCCTCATTGGGGGCGCGACCACCAGTAAAGCCCACACTGCGGTCAAAATCGCGCCGTCGTATGAGCCGTCGGTTATTCATGTGCTGGATGCATCTCGTGCGGTCGGCGTGGTCAGCAGTCTCATGAACCGCGAGCAGAAACCGTCGTTCGTGCAAAAGGTGCGACAGGACTACGATCATGTTCGGCAGGCTCACCTGACCAGGGAAGTCAGACCTGTGCTCCCGCTCGCAGAAGCACGCGCGCGCCGCCTCAAGTCAGATTGGCGGGCACTTCATATTCCCGAGCCTGAGTTCCTCGGCATTCGGGAAATTGCCGATCAACCGCTCGTCGATCTCGTGCCGTTCATTGATTGGTCTCCGTTTTTTCATACATGGGAACTCAAAGGACGCTATCCGGGCATCTTTGATCATCCGACGATAGGAGCCAGAGCCAAGGAACTCTTTACCGACGCGCAGGATCTCTTGGCGCGAATTATCTCGGAGAAATTGTTGTTAGCCAAAGGTGTCTATGGCATCTTCACCGCCTCGAGCGTGGGTGACGATATTGAATTGTATGCCGATGCCTCGAAGAGTGCCGTCTTGACGACCATCCACACATTAAGGCAGCAGGGCGTGAAACCTGAGGGACAGGCCAACCTCGCACTGGCGGATTATGTCGCTCCGAAGGAATCCGGACGAACCGACCACGTCGGGGCCTTTGCCGTGACGGCAGGAATCAAGCTGGAAGAGCTGTGCAGCCAGTTTGACCGGGACCATGACGACTACAACTCGATCATGGCGAAGGCGCTGGCCGACCGGTTCGCCGAAGCGTTCGCCGAGTTCCTCCATAAGCGTGTGAGATCCGAATGGGGGTATGGCCGATCGGAGAATCTGTCGAACGATGATCTCATTCACGAAAAATATCGAGGGATTCGCCCCGCGCCCGGGTATCCGGCCTGCCCTGACCATACCGAGAAACGGTTGTTGTTCGATCTTCTTCGTGTTGAATCCAGTGCCGGGATAAGGTTGACAGAGAGCTTTGCCATGCTACCGGCTGCGGCGGTGAGCGGGTGGTATTTCGCACACCCGGACGCGCGCTACTTTGCGGTAGGCAAGATCGGCAAGGACCAGGTTGAAGATTACGCGCGTCGGAAGGGGATGGAACACCACACGGTGGAGCGTTGGCTGTCGCCGAACCTGAACTACGAACCCGCCTGACGCCTGCGTTAAGAGACTTCCGCGAGGAGCGGCTGCCTGGCCGGTTTGCCAATGGCCGCAGTGAGCGCCGATTTGAGCAGTCCGAATCGCTCCTCCGCCCAACGATTGAAGGTGTCAGAGTCCTGAAAGACCAGGTCCCAGGCTTTCGCGGCATCCAACATCAGCAACTGGTGTGGTTGGCCGGCTTCCGGGAAATAGACGACCAGTACGGCGGATTTTCCCGTCAAACTGATATCCACGAAGACATGTACCATTGCGCTGTGCGGAAGTGAGACTTCGCGTGAAGCCGCTTCGGCCAGAGGCTGGTATAAGCGGTGAAGGAACTGCGAAGTGACTTCATAAGCATTGCTGGTTCCCATCAGCCGCGGGTTCGGAGATTCCCCAAAAAGGTTTTCGGTCAGATAAGTTGCCGCCTCCCACGTCGGCATGACCCCCGACGTCACGAGTGCTTCACAAAGATAGGCAATCCAGTTTCTCGTGATACCCGCTTTCTTCGCATACAGAGCTTTTTTGGCCATGATCCGTAACCCTTTCAATGCCAACGTGCGGCGCGTCTGCCGTGCCTCTTTTTGGACGGCGAACTGTGAACTCTTTGGCAGTATAGCGGCGAACGGACCACAGTCAATTAAATGCACTAAACTGACGAAGCGCTGCGGAGACTAGAACAAGGCGGAGCGATGTCATTTACAACTGGCGGGGAAGGCCTGGCGGAAGACGGTCAGCGTACTCCTCGTGAATGCGTTTAATATCGACCAGCGAGGAGAGAAAAACGTCGAGCAACTCGGGATCGAAATGCTCGCCACGGTGTTTACTCATTAAGTCCACGGCGTGATCGAATGCAAACGCAGGTTTGTACACACGAGCGGTCGTCAGGGCGTCGAAGGCGTCGGCAATCGAGGCGATTCGGCCTTCGATCGGAATGGCCTCTCCTTTCAACTTGCGGGGATACCCACTTCCATCCCAGCGCTCGTGGTGCGTCAACGCAATCGTCGCCGCGACGTTCAAAATCTCAGCATCGGATCCGGCCAAAATGCGGTAGCCGATTTCAGCATGTTGGGCAATCACGTTGAACTCGTCTTGTGTAAACTTGCCGGGTTTGAGTAATACATGATCAGGCGTACCGATTTTGCCAATGTCATGCATGGGGCTGGCGGTGCGGATCAAGTCACAACGCTCGGTGGACAATCCGTATCGTCGTGCGAGCAGTTCACAATAATGACTCATGCGTTGGATATGCTGGGCGGTGGCGCTGTCTCGATATTCTGCCGCGATGGCGAGCCGCTGGATGGTTTCCTCTCGCGACAGCCGTAGCTCCTTCTCGCTCCGTTCCAGCCATTCCAACGCCTGTTGCAGTGCCATCGTCCTGGTTCTGACGACGTCCTCGAGGTTTTCTCGATGCAGACGGTTCTCCATTTCGAGCCGCCGGCGCCGTAGAGCATTCGCTACATTGATAAGGACTTCGTTGGATTCGAATGGCTTGATGATGTAGCCGAATGCTCCCATCTCCAATGCCGCGTTGGCAAGAAGCGGACTGTCCAGCCCCGTTACCATAATCGCTGCCGTGTGTGGATACTGACGAAAGATGTTCCGGACTAGATCCATGCCGGATTCTCCCGGCATGTTGACATCGCACAGCATCAGCGCGAAGGGAGTTTCATCCAGCCGCAAGCGGGCCTCCTTGGCGTCAGCGGCCAACACCGTCTCATATCCGTGCGATTGGAGCATGTACCCAAGCAGGCGCCGGATCGGCTCTTCGTCGTCGATGATCAATACTCGCTTGAGGTCGAGCAGCGCTTGTCGGGTGGGGCGATCGAGGATCAACGTCATGGCTCGATGATATCTGGGGTCAATGGGTTCGTTGTGTCGTCGGCATGGTTCCGATCATCTCCTTGAGAACTCTAAAACGAGGTGCACCTTTTGTGCCACTAATTAGTGATTTTGCACCGACTTAGACTCCAGTTCTTGATATCGATTCACTGACCCAACACCTGCGAAAACATGTGAGTTCGCCATCCGAAGTACTGATAGCATCCGTGCAACCCCTGTGGCCCACCATCCAGTTCTTGTACAATCTCGTGGCCACCAGCCAAATTCTGTACGGTAAGGCATACGTATCTTCCGCTGTCTTCCAGTACAGACCGCTTGCAGTTCATTGCGATTTGGACATCGCTTCACTATAATGCCCCAATTTCTTAAGGGAGATTTCATGAACTCAGGAGCGAGCTTGGTGCGTGCGGACGGCCGGCGGAGGGAGCAACTCCGCCCCGTCAAAGTGACCAGGAATTTCATCAAGCATGCCGAGGGATCGGTCCTGATCGAGATGGGCGATACCAAGGTCATCTGCACAGCTTCAATTGAGGAAAAAGTGCCTCCCTTTCTGAAGGGTAAAGGGACGGGATGGGTCACCGCTGAATATTCCATGCTGCCGCGCGCCACGCATGATCGCTCGCCTCGGGAAGCGGTCAAGGGGAAACAGGGTGGACGAACGTTGGAAATACAACGGCTTGTAGGGCGATCACTGCGCGCGGTCACGGATATGGCGCAGCTGGGCGAGCGTTCAATTTGGATCGACTGCGACGTTATTCAAGCCGACGGCGGCACGCGTACAGCTTCCATTACCGGAGCCTTTGTCGCATTAGCGGACGCCATGGCTATCCTCAAGACCCGTGGTGTCATCAAGAAGCGTCCGCTCAACGACTATTTGGCGGCCATTAGCGTGGGCAAGGTTGGTGGAGAGATCCTCGTCGATCTGGCGTATACGGAAGATTGTATGGCGGAAGTGGATTTGAATCTGGTGATGACCGGAAAAGGGCAATTTGTCGAGATTCAGGGCACTGCAGAGAAGACGCCGTTTGCAAAGCAAGATATGGACGCATTTCTTTCACAAGGGTGGGGCGCCATACAAGCGCTGACCGCACTGCAGCGGGATCTCATCGGCGCGTTGGAGTAGGCCATGGCCCTTGATCTGGTTCTGGCTACCCGCAATCGGCACAAAGGGGAGGAGTTGACCGCACTGTTGGGCGACTTGGACCTTCACATCCATACGATGGAAGAATTCCCTGACGTGCCTGATGTCATTGAAGACGGGGAAACGTGTGAGGCCAACGCGATCAAGAAAGCGCAGTCTATTTCAAAAGCGACAGGGCTCTTGACTGTCGCGGACGACACCGGGTTAGAAGTGGATGCGTTGGATGGTCGACCCGGTGTGTATGCGGCTCGCTACGCAGGCGAGCATGCTAGCTACGAAGACAACTGGAGGAAGCTGTTGCGCGAGCTCACCGGTGTCCCGCCCCATCGGCGAACCGCACGCTTCGTGACGGTCGCCGCCATCGCGTCTCCTGGAGAGACGGTGCAGGTCGCGACCGGGCATCTTGATGGTCTCATCACTGAATCACCGGCCGGAGCTCACGGGTTTGGCTATGACCCGGTCTTTTTCGTGTCACAGCTGGGCAAAACTCTAGCCGAAATATCGAGCGCCGACAAAAACACGATCAGCCATCGCGCGAAAGCCTTTGCACAAGTGCGGAACTTGTTGCAGAATAGGTTGGTGCGTTCAGTCGGGGCGTAGCGCAGCCCGGTAGCGCGCCTGCTTTGGGAGCAGGATGTCGGAGGTTCAAATCCTCTCGCCCCGACCAAACCGCATGCGGGATGGCGTCTCACCAGGCGTCACCTGCTGCATAATCCACAACGGCAAAAAACCATAATATTGTTGAGCACATCGGTAGATATAGTCCCTCACTGATTCGTCGCCTCATCAGGCAGGCTGTTTCTTCACTTTGATCGCTTCAGTTCTTTCGGACTCTGACGCAACGCTAGTATATTAGGCCGGCTATCGAGGCATTGACAATGTACTTGTATCGTATCGGCGCGCCTACAATCCGTACTACTTTTGATACCAGGGAAAGTTTTTCAGATAGCAGTGCGTTTCCTAGGGCACACAAGGCGCGAAAGTGTTTAGCTTTAGTCCTAGGAGGACGGTCATGCCGCATGACAGCAAGGTTCGGGTGCTTATCGTGGATGACCATTTCATTGTCCGACAGACGTTTCGCTGTATTCTCAAGCACTACCCCAACATTGAAGTAGTCGGGGAGGCAAGCGACGGTGACGAGGCCATCGCATGCACCGGAAGGTTCCAACCCTCCGTCGTTTTGATGGATATGAACTTAAAAAAAATGGACGGCATCACCGCGGCTCGGTTAATCAAAACACAGTATCCGCAGGTACTCGTCCTAGGATTTTCGGCAGATACGCAAAACTACAACGTTTATGCGATGCAGCAAGCCGGGGCGTTTGAAGTGTTACAGAAAGATGATGCCATGAAGGATTTGCATGCGGCGATACAAAGAGGAGTGGCTGCCATCCAATCAAACGTCGCCTGATTCCGCACGCTCGCAGTCTCTAACCCCCTTTGCTGAAATCCTCCAACTCTACCCTTCTCACTTACGGCGCTTGCCAGTGTTCCGTCCGCATGTGCACGTGCAAAAATATTTAATGTCACGCCGTTATAGGGGATAAAGGATAGTCGAACAGGGTTTCGGCTGAGCTGGCAAGTACCATGCAGAGCGGATAATTTTCCTAACCCAAAGGCGCCGTCATGAAGCAAGCGAAAAGCCTCCTTATGTTTTGTCTTTTTGCCGCATTCCCATATGTGCTGTTAGTCGGAAGTCTGACGGCTTTGTTTGACGGTAATGCAAGAACGTTTTGGAGAAGCTTAGTCACCATATTGACTATTAGACTACTCTTTGTCCTTCTTGACACCGCCGGCGTTTTCCTTTGGCGGAAACTTTGTGCGCGGAGGAGTCACCCGAGAATACCTTGTAACGAGGAGCAGTTTGTCGCCTTAGGCTTGCGCGTGTGGCGGTCGAATCCTTGGGGTGGGCTGGCGACTTTAGTTCACAAGCACAAAAAGCGAGGCAATCTGCAGAAATGAATCACCCTCTCCTCATCTGCATCAACATCGTGCCTTCGTGATTCAACTAGTTTTGACGCGTCGAAGATATGGGGGTCTAGACGGTTAGCACTAAGCCCGTTCTGTAGCCAGTACGTTCTTCCGTTTCTCGCTTTTCGGCTAAACCCATGTGGTCCACATGACCTGAACGATAGACCGTAGCCATGTGT
>Ga0075419_10000891_pt1 | contig 19279 bp, 12 predicted proteins | sample SoiMetdeltSBSDD3_FD_76900 | JGI IMG/M metagenome (GOLD analysis project Ga0075419, IMG submission 76900) | Bulk soil microbial communities from a Populus tree surrounding site in Tennessee, USA - Soil MetaG P. deltoides SBSDD3 | ecosystem: Environmental > Terrestrial > Soil > Tree plantation... | reverse complement strand
TTTAGGACATTAATTGGATTGCCAATGACAAACTTTACCCCTGAGGATCTTTTATTGTATTTGTACAAGGAGACCACTCCCGAGCAAAGTGAGGCGATTGAAGCAGCATTAAAGAAAGACTGGACACTTCGTGAAAAGCTTTCTGTGCTCAAGACTTCAATGCAGCGGTTAGACAAGATCAAACAATCGCCCCGCACAGAAGTAGTACTGAATGTTTTGAACTACGCAAGAGAAAAAACAGAACAGACAGTTTAAGATCCCTGAAAAAAAATTACGAGCATCATAACTTAGCAGTTGTGATGCTTTTTTATTTGCCCCAAACCCCTAAAAGGGGCTTACGTTGCACTATGCCGATTAATCCGAAGTTTTTTAATATTATTGCGACACAGTAAAAAGAAACAGGAACGATAACAAATCTAAGTTCCCCTTTTAGGGGGACAGGGGGTATGACCAAAAAAGAACGATACGAATTCGTCATTGATTATTTTCAGAAACATTTGCCAGATGCAGAAACCGAACTAGAGTATGAAGATCCTTATGAATTATTAGTAGCGGTGATCTTATCAGCCCAGTGTACCGATAAAAGAGTGAACCTTACCACGCCTGCCTTGTTTAAAAGATTTCCCAATGTTGCTTCATTAAGCAAAACAAATTTTGATGAGCTGTTCCCATTTATAAAAAGTATTTCTTACCCGAATAATAAAACAAAACATCTTATTGCGATGGCCAAAATGGTGATGGAACACTTCAAAGGAAATATCCCCATGACGGTTGATGAACTTATGCAATTACCGGGTGTAGGAAGAAAAACGGCGAATGTTGTCACATCAGTGGTAGAAAACCAACCTAATATGCCAGTGGATACACATGTGTTCAGGGTAAGTAAACGTATTGGCCTGGCACCGGCAACAGCAAACACTCCCCTGGCTGTTGAAAGAGAATTGATAAAAAATATTCCTGAAGAATTAATTCACAAAGCACATCATTGGCTCATCCTTCATGGCCGTTATATATGTGTGGCACGAAATCCAAAATGTGAACAATGTGGCGTACGACGTGTATGTCACTACTTTAACTCTGTTATTTCACCAAAAAACAAGAAGCTAACTTCTTTCTCAAAAAGACAGAATAACTAAACTGCATTTATTAATTTTACGTATTTACATCCTGTCTGTTTAATTGTCCGCACTTCCTTTGAAAAAATCCATTTTAAAACCTTATTTAATTGGTCGATGGAGCATAAAACGTTTACATCAGTACATTATCAAAGTAAAGTGTCTTTTCAGCCGCTGCTTAGTGTATTAAGAAGAACATTACAGCACGGCTCATCGGAAGGAGCAAGAAAACTATATTCAGGGATTTTAGAATACCCTGATCAGCATCCTGAACTGCAAAATCCCATTGACGATCTCTCAGCATTGGAACCGCATCATGAATGGATCGAAATGTTGCTAAGCATTATTTTTCCTCCTACTGCCAGCGATCATGAAATGCTCTATTCTGCTGGTCTTCCTTTTTCTTATAAAACGATCTATACTTCACGTCTTTTCAGAATGTTGTTTCTTGAACCGGGCACAAATAATATAAAAATTCCCGACAATGAAACTGGAAAAGATATTGAACGGGACAGAGCTACCGGCGCCTATAATCTTATATTGAGAAAATTCTGTAACTATCAGGCTCCCGAATTTGTAGCTTCTGTTCATCCATATCATGATCCGCACTCTGGGCTGATAAAATACATGGAGTTACAGTTGGACACACGCTATATTGATGTAAAATATATCGGAAGTCATCTGCCAATTCCTGAAGACTTTATTAATAAAAAAGACCATGGCCTCTTATCATTAGAAGAATTGCAACATAATATCCCGATCGAGCAGTTCACATTTGAAGGTATTGTTATCGGACGTGTCATTGATGTGACAGAAAGAGAAGTTATCTCACAGATGAAATCAGAGTTGCTTAACCTGAATGCATTTTCCGAAGGAGCAGTTTATCACAAACTACAAGATCTCGTTCAGTCACTTATTGGTCTAAAAGATATACGCATTGGCATTACTCCGTTTTTTAAAGTAAATGGTCATTATGTTTTTTCAGAATTGCATAACAGCAACAGCCTTTTGTTTAAGCATTACAAGGCTGTAATGGAAAGAGACAGTGTAAATGATTGTTGCCGTGAATTATTCATGGAAACCGACAAACCTATCATTTATGAAATGATCGATGAGGAGCTTGTAAAAGAAATTGATTATCTCGGTTTTTATTTTGACCAGGGCTACAGGAGTTTGATACTGGCACCCTTAAAACATAACGGAGATCTATGGGGCATTCTTGAGATAGGGTCAGATCATGAGGGAAAACTTAATTATAAACATATAGCAAGGCTCGACGTTGCGATTCCTTTATTTACCCGTGCAATTGAAAAAAGTGCTGAATCATTGGATAACCAGATCGATAAAGTTATAAAAGAACAGTTTACTGCCGTACAGCCTTCCGTTGAATGGAAATTTACCGAATCAGCCTACAATTTTATTATCCAAAAACAACTGGGTAAAGATCCAAAACCGGAAAGGATTGCCTTTGAATCGGTATATCCTTTGTATGGCGCTATCGATATTCGTAATTCATCTGTAGAAAGATCCCAGTCAATTCAATTGGATTTTATTGAGCAATTGCAGATGGCTGCTTCCGTGATAAAAAAAGCACAGGCCAGTATGGCTTTTCCATTGTTGCAGGAAGTACAATTTAAAATAGATAAGCATATTTCTTCTGCATCTGATGTTTTATTAAGCGATGAAGAAACCTCTATCCATGATTTTTTGCAAAACCAGGTAGGTTCAATTTTTAAACATCTGAAAGGTACAACTCCTGCCGTGCAAAAAGATATTGATAATTATTTTGCAGCGCTTGATAAGAATATCGGGACGATCTATCATCATCGCAAGGAGTTTGAAGAGAGCATTGCTAAAATAAATGAGCAGGTAAGCCGCTTTGTTGACAAGGAGCAGATTGCGGTTCAGCAGATCTTCCCACATTATTTTGAGCGTTACGTAACAGATGGTGTTGAGTTCAATATATATATTGGTCAAACTCTTTCGCCAAGAAAAAAATTCGATGAGCTTTACCTGCGCAACATGAAAATGTGGCAATTGACAACATTGGCAAAAGCAGCACGACTTACCAATGACCTGTGCAAGGAACTAAGTCACCCAATGAAAACAACGCAGCTTATACTTGCACACGGCACACCGATCTCAATTAGTTTCCGTGCAGACGAGAGAAAGTTTGATGTTGATGGCGCCTATAATATTCGTTATGAAATAATAAAAAAGCGGATCGATAAAGTACATATTAAAGAAACAAATGAAAGATTAACTCAGCCCGGTAAGATCGCCATTGTTTACAGTCAGCCTAAAGAAGCAGAAGAATATGCTGAATACATCGAATTTTTACAAAATCTAAAACTATTAAAACCAGGTATCGAACATCATGACCTGGAAGAATTACAAGGTGTTGTTGGATTAAAGGGTTTGAGAGTGGATGTTCAATATGATGAAGATGTATCTAAAGGTCCTGCGCTTTCTTCAATTACAGATGAGCACTTGATCAAAGGAAAATAATTTGTGTACTCACAAATGAAAAAAGGTCGCATTAACGCGACCTTTCGTTTTTATAAATTTTTTTTTAAAATTTCCATCCTAACCCGACAAGAGGCAACTTATCTTCTTTAGACGCCGCATAAGTAAATGTAATGACCAACCTGCGAAGCGGCGCAAACCACAATCCTCCTCCATACCCGCTGAACCATTTATCAGTCTCATTTACGTCAGACCAAATCCGCCCTGTATCATAAAATCCAATAATGCCAATAGCACCGGGGAAAAGATAAGTTTTGAAATTGGCAAGTCTTATCCTTACTTCTGCATTGTTGTACACTTTGGAACGGCCTGCGAACCTGTACTTACGGTAACCACGGAGATTGGCTTCGTTACCCAGGTACTGAGCCTGGTAAAATTCGAAATCTCCGAAATTATGACCACCTCCGAAGCGATTCGCAAGTACGATCCATTTCGGAACAACACTCAGGTAAAATGTAAAGTCGGAATTTAGTTGTGTCACATTATAACTGGCATCATTTAATCCGGACAAATGGCGTAAAGTAGTTACCCAATTAATTCCCTTTTGCGGTATTATAGGATTATCCCTCAGGTCTACATTCAAACTGAATCTACCTCCCAGGTAAGATTGCTTGGCAAATAAAGTAGCCGGGTCAAGATCAGTGATCGGAGCGGTTAATACAATATATCGTGTTTTATTCAGCGTTTCATTTGGATCAAGTTTATAGAACTGGAATGTTGGACCAATTGTAGCAATTACTTTTTCAGAAAATCTCTTTCTCAGTAATAATGAAATATCGCCCAATTCGTACCGTGCTCTATAATATCTGTATTTTCCGGGGCTTGATTTAATGTAGGCCGAATTTCCATAACCAAAAAAATTGGTGGTATTGTTGGGCGCCTTAATATCCGCTTCGAACAATAGATCAGACTTATGACCAAACGTGCTGATGAACTCGCTATAATACCTGAAATTCCATGCACTGGTCGAAAAAGCGGTACTGACGGCAAACTCATGCAGATTCTTATAAGGTGTTTTCCTAAATCCATGGGCGATAAACTTCAGTGATGCACCAAGAAATAAGCCGTCATCCTTATTATAACCGACATTAACGAACGGTATCACATTGTTATACTTATAACCAAGCCTGTCATAAAAATTGGCAAGCGTATCATTTCTCATTTTATCTTTCAACTGACCGCTCAGTTTATTGTTTTCCGATTCCATGTCGTACACAATCCCCGTTTCTCCTGAGTTGGTTTCATTTACAAATTCATCTACACCTTCCCCGCCAATCATTCTTATTTTAATTTTATCCTCCCTGCCCCGGATCATGAATTTATCATCTCCGCCCATCCCGTACAGGCGCAATTCCTTTGTTACCTGGGGGTCGAAAAGTCTTTCATACATTTTTGTTGATTGGTTACCCTCATTAGTGATCTTAAACACACGTAACAGTACGGAAGCATCGTCGTTAAGTGTAATATCAAATAATTCTTTTTTGTCACTGGTGACTACATCCACATTTTCCGAAAGGAAACGGTAATACTGCATTACTTCACCGGCCAGATACTGGCGCCGGGCTTTCAATTTTTCAATGATCTCATTCCATCGAAGATGTTTGATTTCGTTTGGCTGTTTGTTAAGGGCCTTTTGAATGACGTCATCCGTCATCTGTGACACAAACAAATCAACAGCCTGCTTCCAATCCTGTTCACTTAATTCATTCAAAAAAAACCGATCCACGTTACGCGCCGCCCAGTTGAACCGTTTGATGTTCTTGGCCTGGGGCCTGAATCCTTGTAGTTGCGGTACCAGCCAGGGCCATTTTGCTATACCCGGCAAGAGACCCTGGTTAACATAAAAAGCCTGGTCCCTGTCACGAGGTATGGGATAATACAGTTTGCCTTTATCCTTATCGACGGCTCCCCAAAGCCACTGGTCTTCGTGACGGTCAAGATCCATTACAAACATGTCGAGAATCCTTGCCTTTAGCATTCCCATCTGATCAACATCGTTGTCATTATCGTCTTTTAATTTTTCAACCACTTCGTCAGTATCATAATTTTTTTTCACTGAGTCCGGAACTCTTATCTCCAATATGGCAAGCATATTTTTAAAATCCTCACGGAATTCTCCCAACTTCGGATCGTCACCAATATAAACAAGCCTGATATTACCCGAGGGAATACCGGCTGCATCAGCCAACACAGGAATCGATGAATTAGCATATGGATAGGATGCCGAAACCCCATCAGAAACCAAATCAGCCGCAGCTTCACTTTCAAACTGGCCTGGAAGAGTTTTAGCTGTGATAAATTTTTCTATTGATCGAATAGAATATTCTCTTCCGTTAGGATCCTCAAGACGCAGGCTTTTTGTTTGTTTTCCCCCGCCACGTTTAATGGGAGTTAAACCGCCATATTCTGTAGACAGGTTGATAACTGGAACACGAATCGGAGTTTTCCATTCAAGGCGGTAATTGCTACCCATCCAGAATTTTTTTGATCCATTAATTTTAAATGTAGAGTTACCTGCGGCGGTCATCGAATCGGTCTGAGACCGGGAAACGAAAGAAATAAAGAAAAAAACAAAACATAATGCGGCATTGAGTAAGGGTCTGTTTAAGCAGTTCATGTAAAAAATTTAAATGAATAATGGAATGATATTGGTTTCCAGGATAAATAAATACAAGTGTTTCCGATAGGGAGGTGATAGATCAATTTAATTATTGCGTTTAAATGTACAATGTTTTTAGTGAAAATAAAAAGTTGGAATTTGTTAGTGGCGCAGGTTGAGGTTATATCATAAAGCATATAAAATCATGCCATAAGAGCTAAACTTTTACGTAACTTACTTGTTTAAATAGCCGATGAATTACTTTCTGTATAACAAGGAAAGCTTATAACCGGCTCGGCGAAATCAACGGCACGGTTTTTAAGTGAATTTATAGGTTGCCGAAGACATACTTCAGGCAACTCAAACCAAGGCTTAATTTTTAAAATGGCAATGAAAAAGATTACCGGCTTTTGCGTTCTTCTTCTCGGATTTCATCTTTCCCTGACTGCGCAAACTGATACTATTCTTCAGCGGATCGTTTTAGTAGGTGATGGGGGTGAATTGACTGCCGATAAGAAACACCCTGTGGCAGCCGCAATAAGACAATTTGTAAAGCTTGATAAGAAGACAACCGTACTCTATTTAGGAGATAATTTATATAGAACTGGTCTGCCCGATGACCAATCTGCGGAATACCAAGCTGCAAAAGCAGTGCTCGATTCACAATTATCTGTGGTAGAAAATACACAGGCAAGAGTAATTCTGATCCCAGGAAATCATGATTGGAAAAATGGAGGACGGGATGGATACCAGGCCATAATCCGGGAGCAAGTTTATGTCGACATTCTGAATAAGCCAAATGTTCAATTTTATCCAAAAGATGGTTGCCCGGGACCCGTTGAAGTCAGTCTTGGTACTGACGTCACACTTGTAATATTCGACAGTCAATGGTGGATCCATCCTTATGAAAAACCGGGGATAGAATCCGATTGTGACAGTAAGACAAATGAAGAACTGCTGACGCAAATTGAAGATATTATCACACGTAATTCAAAAAAACTGGTATTGGTTGCCTGTCATCATCCATTCAAAAGCAATAGTGTTCACGGTGGGTTCTTTACATGGAAACAACACATTTTTCCTTTTACTGAAATAAAAAGAAATTTATATATACCTCTTCCTGGTTTGGGTTCTATTTATCCAATTGCAAGAAGTGTTTTTGGCTCACCGCAGGATCTTAGCCACCCTACCTATGCTAACATGATCAACCAGATAACAAATGCGGTGAAGTCACATCCACATGTTGTTTTCGTAGCGGGGCACGACCATGGTTTGCAGTTGATACAAGACAGCAGTCATAACTATATCGTTAGTGGAGGGGGCTGTAAAATTCAAAGGGTTTCGCAAAGCAGGAAAAGTCTTTATGCAGAATCAATCAGGGGTTTTGCTGTAATGGAGGTTTCTACAAATAAAAATGTTACAGTCAACTTTTATTCTGTGAGTGATTCAGTGCGAAGCACCTTTGGCACTTCGATCTTGAATTTTGCTTCGCTTCCCGATTCAGTTGGTGGCGATTCTACAAAACGTATTGTCAATATTGTAAACGCAAAATATAAAGACACAGTTAATATTTCTGCCAGTGATAAATACAAGCCGATCCATGGTTTTAGAAAATTTGTGCTTGGACAAAACTACCGGGAAGAATGGTCGGCGCCGGTTAATATGAAAGTTTTCAAACTTAATGAAGAAAAGGGTGGATTCAATGTTGTTAGCTTAGGTGGAAGCAAACAAACGCGGTCATTGAAGTTAGTAAATAAAAAAACGGGTAAAGAATGGGCATTGAGAGCGGTCGATAAACTTCCAACGGGAGCCTTACCACCTGAATTCAGAGGTACTATTGCCCAGGATCTTGTATCGGAATTCAACTCAGCGGCGCATCCGTATGCTCCACTTGTAATTCCAGAGTTGGCCAAGCCGCTGGATATTATTACGGCGCGTCCTGAATTGTTTTTTGTACCTGATGACCCTGCTTTTGGTTTTTACCAACCACTTTTTGCCAATAGGGTTTGCCTGCTTGAAGAAAGAGATCCTATGGCTGATGCTTCAGATACAAGAAGCACCGCCAAAGTTTTTAACAAGTTGGTAGAAGAGAACGATCACCGGGCGGATCAATTAGCCGTATTGCGTGCAAGATTACTTGATATCATGATCGGTGATTTTGACCGTCATTTTGATCAGTGGAAATGGATGACAACTGATACGGGAAAAGGCAAATTGTATTTTCCCGTACCAAGAGATAGGGACCAGGCATTCTTTTATTCTGATGGAAAATTACTCCAGGCATCAAGCAGAAATCTTTTGCCATTTCTCCAGGGATTCAGAAGCAATATTCCCGATGTGAATTGGTTAGGTTACCCGGCAAGAGATTTTGATCGGGTGTTTCTTACAGATCTTGATGAAAAAGAATGGAAAGAAACAATCGCAGAAGTACAGCAAAAGCTAAACGATAGTGTGATCGCAAGGGCCGTAAGAAAATTGCCTCCGGAAGTTTATCCAATGCACGGTAAAACGATCACCGATAAACTTATCAGTCGGCGAAATGCACTAACTGCTGAAGGGCTTAAGTATCATAAATTTCTTTCCAGAGAAGTGAATGTTGTGGGCAGCAACCAAAAAGAATATTTTAAGATAAGCGATCATCCAAATGGCATACAGGTAAGAGTGTATGCAAGGGAAGACGGCAATGATACAAGCTTTATAATGTATGACAGAGTTTTTCAAGCGCCTGTTACCCGCGAGATACGGTTGTATGGTTTGAATGGTGATGATCTTTTTGAGATCGATGAAAATGCAAGATCAAGGATCAAGCTGCGCATTATTGGTGGTAAGGGCAATGATACATTTAATATCAAAGGACATGTGGAAAACCTGATTTATGACATTAATGTGGAAGCAAATTACATAAAGGAGATGAGTGCCACCAAGATCAGGTTTTCACGGGATCCGAATGTGAACACCTATAATATTCTTGGATACAAATACAACGCGCTTGATTTTCCACGAATACTGTTAGCGGCAAATTCAGACGATGGATTTGTTGGTGGCGCAGGATTCGAGAAAAAAACCTATGGTTTCAGAAATGACCCTTATGCAAGCTATCAAAAGTTTGGGGTCCTCTATTCGTTAAGCCGCAAAAGCTTTCGTGTGAGATATGAAGGGGAGTTTAATCATATCACACGCAATACAGATCTTGTAATAAAAGGAGACATAGGATATCCCGAGGTAAATAATTTCTTTGGATTGGGAAACAGGACGACTATCGATCGGAACAATGGAAAATCTTATGATTATTATCGCATTCGTTTTAGATCAATAGAATTGCAAGCTCTCTTCCGTGAACGGCTTTTTGAACGTCTAAATTTAATGGCGGGGCCTTACTTCTTTTATTATTGGAACAAACATTCAGATAACGGAAATACAGTTTTAGGCAAACCATCTTTGATCGGACTTGATTCTGCAAGAGTTTATAGTCAAAAAACATGGTTAGGTGCAAAATTGGCAATGAAGTTCGATAACCGTAACAATGAAATATTTCCTACGCGGGGTATTAGTTGGTCGAATGAGCTTATTCTGGCGGCTGGCATTAGAAACAGCAACAACTTAACAAAGTTTACTTCTGATATGACCATCTACGCAAGTCTAAGCGACCCCGCGAAATTGATCGGTGTAATTTCATTTGGCGGTAGTAGGATCTTTAATAGACATTTTGAATTCTTCCAGGCTTCAAATCTTGGAGGAAGTAATCTGCACGGATTTAGAGCGAACAGGTACCTTGGAAAATCGTCTTTATATGGAAGCACGGAACTAAGATGGAAGTTATTTGAGTTGAAATCATATTTGATGCCAGGGCCTGTTGGCATTACGGGATTTTATGATGTAGGCAGAGTATGGTTAGACCGTGAAGATTCTAAAGGCTGGCATACAGCTATTGGCGGGGGATTTTTTTTCGTTCCCTATAACAGGTTTCTGGTTGCTGCTTCTGTTGGATTTTCCGGTAGCGAAAGAATATACAATATCACATTAGGTACGAAAATAAATTTAAGCTTCTGATCTTTTAAGAAATTAATTGTCTGGAGTGTGACAGACTAGATTTTTAACATGGGTGTTTCAAGACTGATAGTACCAAGCGGATCGATCGTAAACAAGAGGAAGCTTCCCATCATTTTCGTAATTGCAATTTGCTGGACACTTGCTGATTTTATTATTTTCCTGATCAAATTAAGTTCTGATTCTTTTTCTTTTAAATATGAAGAGCAGGAATCAATTACTCTACAAGCGATCCTTTTAAGAGAAATAAATGTCCTGATAGTAAGTTTTATCATTGGCTTTTTACTTGTTTCTGTTTTAAAAAGATTTCTAAGACATACTTTACCCGTCTTCCATTTTCTTATCAAAACGCTTATCCTTATTGCGGCTGGTCTTGTCATGAGTTTTTTTATTTATATAACTTATGAAATGATCATTGGTCACAGAACATTTAATGAATCAATACATCGTTTTGCTGTGAATACCTTTAACGCCGGGTGGATCATTCCTAAAATGGCGGAATGGGGCTCTCTTTATATTTTGACGCAGCTTGCTATAGAGGTCAATGAAAAATACTCCCCAGGAGTATTTATTGATATTATGCTGGGACGATATTTGAAACCCAGAGAAGAGGACAGGATAATAATTTTTATAGACCTGCGCAACTCTACTCCTATTGCTGAAAAGCTTGGAACGAATTATTTTGAATTCATCCGTGATTTTATCTTCTGTATCTCAGCAGGCGTTATGGAGCATGATGGCCGCATTTATCAATATGTAGGTGATGAAATTGTTGCGTGGTGGCCAAGCTCAAGGGAAAATGCAAAAAAAGCCGTTAGTTCTTTGATCGAATCAAGAAAAATTTTAAATATAAACAATGATATCTTTAAGTCAAACTATGATATCGTTCCGGAATATAAGGCAGGCATTCATACGGGAAAGGTTACTGTAGGACAGGTAGGTATATCAAAAAAAGAACTGGTGATGAGTGGCGATACGATAAATACGGCATCAAGAATAAGAAGCGCATGCAATGACCTGAATCAAAAATTTCTTGTTTCAAAAGAGATAATTGATCTGCTCCAGATGGAAGATTGGCAAAGTGAAAGCATGGGAGATGCAGATTTAAAAGGTAAAAATGAGAACCTTGAATTGTTTGCATTAAAAATCTGATAACAGAAAAGACCAGATTATGACGACAGAAGTAAAGAAAAAAAAGAACTGGCTTTCGGTTTTAACTATCGAGTTCCTATTTGTTATTCTGCTGCTTTTGGCACTGATCACTTTTATCTACTTAACAAGAATGATTTTCATACGTGAAAGCACAGATTTCGATGATAGCGTCTTCAATTCAATAAAACCTTATATCAATGATGGGCTTACCAGCTTCATGCTCGTCATTACATTTCTTGGAAAGCATAATCTGCTGATCCCTTTGAATTTTGTTTTGATCGCCTTTTTTATTTATAGAAAAGAAAGATGGTTTGCCACGAGGATCGCCGCTTTATCTCTCAGCAGTTTATTACTGATGTTTATGTTGAAATTTTTCTTTCAACGCAATCGTCCCCTGCAGCCTGTGATCGATGATGTATCAGGATTTAGTTTTCCCAGTGGTCATGCTCTGATCAGCGTTGTTTTTTATGGACTTTTCATTCATATGGTCTGGCATGAAGTAAAAACCAAATGGCTGCGTACGGCATTGATCGTTGTTCTTGGGATTCTGATATTGTTAATAGCCTTTAGCAGGATATACCTGAGAGTACATTATGCAAGTGACGTAATCGCTGGAATAGCGGTTGGCTTTATCTGGTTAGTGCTTTCACTACGCATTATTCATCGCATTGAAAAAAGATATATTACACGAAGAACACTTAAAGCTGAAGGACTCCAATAATGACTGCGATATGTCTAACCAATCAATGTTCAGGGAATATAAATAAATTTTATCAGTGTGGCCTTTTCAGTCACACCCTCATTTGCAATAAACATTTCACCGTTACTTTTAAATGTTAAACCTTCCGGTTGGGGGAATAATTTTTTTGCCAGCATATAGACTCCCTCTACTTCACCGTTCGTATCTGTAATTACTAACTGATTGCTTGCAGAAGAAATGATAAATAATTTTTTGAGTATAGGATGTATCCTTGCGGCGGATGGTTGAAACTTTGAAGTTTGCCTTTGTGAAAGCTCTTTCACTTTAGTTGCATCAATGGAGTAAAGCGGCTTGTTTACAAACCCAATTGAATCCGGGTAATATGCAAATGCACTTACAGTTTGTTTATTATCCCTTCCGCAATTTTTACAGATCATGATCAGCGCTTTTTTTTCAGCATCGTAATAAAGCGTTTCAAAATCGTTTTTATCCGACAATCCAATCTTACCAAGATCCGACTTATGTCGCTTGCCAGTACTATCAATTCCTATTTTGAAAATTGCACCATCGCTCCTTAATACATAAACATCCTGGCCAATAATTGCAATATCTTCATAATCGCCTTTTGATTCACTAAAAACAAAAGGTTCTCCCATGATAGTCCCGGCACCCCTGTCAAGGAAATAAATCGCACCCTTTTCATCATTATGCGCAATAAACTGATTCTTCTGGGTGTCCCATACAATTCCTGAGATCTCTTTGATTGGCAAATCCAATTTGAAAGGAACAGGCTGCAAGAAATTATAGTGTGGCGGTGACTTATAAACGAATTTTTTAGGTTTACAGCCAAATAAGAAAACAATGGAAATAAATATAAAATAAACTGCCATAGCCAGGATTTTAAATCTTTGCATCTCTTAACTTTAAGTAAATTTATAAAATTATATCTTTATAACTATGACTGAAGAACAGTTTAGGATATTATCGGCAGCCCAGGATTTTATTTCCGATCTATATGCTACTAAAGTTGACAAAGCTATTCATTTCCATACACTGAAGCACACACAAGAAGTCCTGGCGGGCTGTGAAACGATGGCTGATTATTATCATCTTGAAGATGAAGATCGTTTTGCCCTCATGGTGGCTGCCTGGTTTCATGATACAGGCTATAGCGGTGGAAAAGCAATCGGTCATGAAAGCCTGAGTGTTGATCTTGTAACAAAATTTTTGAATGAGCATAGAGTACATCAAAATGTAATCAATAAGGTGGTTGGATGTATCAATGCTACGCGTCTACCTCAAAACCCGAATTCGCTTATTGAACAAATTATTTGCGATGCCGATCTATTTCATCTTGGAACCAGTGATTTTAAAGAAAAAAACAAATTATTACGGGAAGAGTTGAACGAATTTGGAAAACTGGATCTATCAAAAAAAGATTGGAGAAAAAAAAATATAGAGTTTCTTACAAGGCATAAATATTTTACATCTTATGCCAAAGAACATCTTGACCCTCTAAAGCAGGTTTACTTGCAGGAATTAAGCAAGAAAGCAGGGGTAGATGAAAAGACTGATAAAAAACCAGGAAAAGATAATAAAGAACCGGTGCCGGCACTAATCGCTAAAAAAGATAAACCAAAAGACAAAGGATTGTCAGCTGATGAGCAGAAAAAGGTTGACGAAATAAAAAAGAAAAAAGAAAAAGAATCGCAATCAGAAAGGGCGATATCAACAGTTTTTAGAATTGTTGCTCAAAGCCAGAATAATCTTAGCCAGATGGCGGATTCAAAAGCGAACATCCTGATATCTGTAAACGCCATCGTTCTTTCCGTCATCATTGGTACAATTTTCGATAATCTTCTCACTGATCCTAACTTGCAGATACCGGTGATGATGATTGTTACTGTTTGTGTATTAGCCATCGTGTTCGGCATCCTTGCTACCCGCCCTAACGTTACATCGGGCACTTTTACAAAAGAGGATATTGCCAATAAAAAAACTAATCTTTTGTTCTTCGGCAATTTTCATAAAATGGAATATACTGAGTATGATTGGGCCATGACAGAGCTGCTGGCAGATAAGAATTACTTATACAGCAGCATGATTAAGGACACCTATTTTCTCGGCATTGTGCTTGCCAAAAAATACCGGTACCTCAGGATCGCCTACAATATTTTTATGTATGGGTTGATACTTGCTATGATCGCATTTGTCATAGCAATTCTGATACCGGATGCAACCGAAGTATATGGACCGCCTCAATAGATCATTTGGGTAAATGAGCGACCAACTCCACTTCAAGTTTCGCATCAGCCATAAATAATCTTGATACTCCCATCCAGGTAGCCGCCGGAAAGTCGCCTTTATAAAAAGCCTTGCGGGCAGCATTATGCGTTTTCATGGCCTCCATATCTGTAGTATATAAATTCTCTTTCACCACGTTCTGAAAAGTGGCGCCAAAGCTTTTCAATGATCTTTCTAAGGACTGGTAAACTCTTGTGATCCCCTCCGGTGTTACATCCCTTGCTACTGCACCCGATATGTAAAGTATGTTTTCAACTTTCACCACCTGCACATACCCTGCACTTGTATCTTGCTTCAACGCATTTTCCCAATGCCATTTCTCTTTTTTGATATCACTGTTTTGCGCAGACAGGTTTGTATTTAATAAAATAAAAACTAATAAGGCGGATATTCCATAATATTTCTTTTTCATAAAAATGTATTTTACTAAAAATAAAAAATCCATCGCGACTAAATCGTGATGGATTGCTAATTAAGGTTAAAACTTTTTAAACGTATTTCTTCAGCTCTTCTACCAATTCTGTTTTCGTGATTGGAATACCCATGATCTTATTATATCCCTTTGCATCTACAAAATAGACGTCACGAATGATTTTTATAAGCTGGCCGTTATTGATCTCGGGTATCAACACCGTTTCATAATTTCTTACTATCTCACCAAGGTTTCTTGGAAATGGACGCATATAACGAAGATGTGCATGAGCGACAGATCTTCCTTCGGCGAGCAATTCAGCAACAGCACTCTTTATTGCCCCAAATGTTGAGCCCCAACCCAACACAAGCAATTTTCCTTTTTCAGGACCATTGTCTATTTCTTGCAAAGGAATATGGTCAGCGATCTTATCAACTTTTGCTTGTCTTGTTTTTACCATGTGCTGGTGATTATCGGGATCATAACTTACATTACCGGTTACATCTTGTTTTTCCAAACCACCAATTCTATGCTCAAGACCTTTACTGCCCGGGATAGCCCATGGACGAACAAGCTTTTCATCTCTTTTATAAGGCATTAGTTGTGCTTCACCTTCATCCAGTGAGGTTTTGAATTTTACTTCTATTGCCGGTAAGTCTGCACTTTTGGGAAAACGCCATGGCTCAGCACCATTTGCAATATAACCGTCGCTTAAAAATATAACCGGTGTCATGTGTTGTACAGAAATTCTTACCGCTTCATAGATCGCACTAAAACAATCGCCGGGTGTACTTGCTGAAACAATTGGCATGGGACATTCGCCATTTCTTCCATAATATGCTTGCAACAGATCAGATTGTTCTGTTTTTGTCGGTAGGCCTGTTGAAGGACCGCCACGTTGGATATTTATAACGATCAATGGAATTTCCAACATTACAGCAAGACCCATTGCTTCTGCTTTTAATGCAATACCTGGCCCGCTTGACGTAGTAATGCCGAGACTACCACCATAGGCAGCCCCAATCGCCGATGTGATCGCAGCAATTTCATCTTCTGCCTGGAAAGTTTTTACACCAAAATTTTTATACTTCGCGAGATCATGAAGAATATCCGATGCGGGGGTGATAGGATAAGAGCCAAGGAATAATTGTAAGCCGCTTTTTTGTGAGGCAGCAATCAATCCAAGCGTCACCGCCTGGTTACCCATGATGGAACGGTATTCACCAACTTCCATCTTTGCTTTTTCCACTTTGTAAGTAGTGGTAAAAGTTTCCGTTGTATCACCATAATTGTAACCGGCCTGCAATGCTTTAATATTACTATTAAGTATCTCGTCTTTTTTACCAAATTTTTCTTTCAAAAAACCGATCGTGCCATCCATGCTTCTATTGTACATCCAGTAAAGGAATCCAAGTACAAACATGTTCTTTGCCCGGTCCTTTTCTTTCATCCCCATTGTGATATCCTTCAAAGCCTCACGGGTCATCTTCGTTACATCCATCTTGATCACTTCATAATTATCAAGACTACCGTCTTCCAAAGGATTTACTCCTTCCATATAATTAGCCAATCGAAGATTCTTTGCATCAAAACCGTCAGTGTTTGCAATGATCTTACCACCTTTTTTTAATTGCTTAAGGTTGGTTTTCAATGCAGCGGCATTCATTGCAACCAGTACATCGCATAGATCACCGGGTGTAAAAACCGGATTGCTGGAAAAACGGAGCTGAAACCCACTCACCCCGGGGAGTGTTCCCTGTGGGGCACGGATCTCGGCCGGGAAATCAGGGAAAGTGGCAAGATCGATACCGAGCATGGCGGTATTATTGGTAAACTGCGAGCCGGTAAGCTGCATACCATCACCGCTATCACCGGCAAATTTTATTACTACGTCGGAAAGTGTTTCCTGTTTACGGGTCATGAAAGGAAAATTTGGTCTGCGAAGTTAAGGTCTTTAACAAAGAAACGGATAAGCAAAATCAACTGGAGCCATGATGCTGCTTTTAGAAAAGGTTTAACCAAATGGGGTTGCAAATACGCTATTTCGCATCATAATTTCATACTGCTAAAACCACACCCACATTTATGGACACAAGCACCTCTGATGATGATGGCGAGTCTGCCAATCACATTTACTACAATTACGTTTACAGCTACCGGATTCCTGTTTTAATCATTGTTTATCTCGTTGCCTGCACTAAACCTGTGCAGGAAGGCAAGCTAAAAACAAAACCTATTCTGAAAGCCAGTAACGACAAAAAAGAAATTGTTCAGGTAACAGCACCTGTAAAAAAGAAAAAGAAAAAAATTTACCTGACATTTGATGATGGACCTAACAAAGGCACACGAAATGTGCTTGACATTGTAAAGGATGAAAACATCCCTGTAACTTTCTTTATTGTTGGTGAACATGTATTTGCCAGTGTTAAGCAAAACAACACTTGGGATAGTTTGCAAATGGCTAAGCAGATAGAGATCTGTAATCATAGCTATACGCATGCATGGCACAACAAGTTTGAAAAATTCTATGAATCGCCCGACTCAGTTGTCAGCGATTTTCAACGGGCACAGGATAGCCTTGATCTGAAAAATAATATTGTAAGAACTCCCGGAAGAAATGCCTGGCGTATTGATAGCCTTCAATTCACCGATCTTAAAAAAAGTAAGGCGGCCGTTGATTCGTTGCAAAAAGCCGGGTTTATTGTAATGGGCTGGGATCTTGAATGGCATTATGACCATAAAGAATTGACAGTTAAAAATTCTGCCGATGATTTATTAAAACAGATAGACAGTGTTTTTAATAATAAAAGAACAAAATCTCCTGAGCATCTTGTATTGCTTGCACATGACCAGGTTTACGGAAAAACAAAAGACTCTGCGGAACTTCGGCAATTAATTCAAAAATTAAAGTTGAAGGAAGAGTATGAATTATCGATTGCTACCAATTATCCTGGTGCATCAAATTGATAGTCTTTAAAATATCGATTGCCACTTCCCTAACCAATAGAAGAGGGCGTAAAAAAATTAGGCTATCCGATTGTGGAGCTTGATGCCGAGGTAAAAGTAAAAGGAGCAACGGCTTTTTAATTTTTTTAAGTTTTAAACTTATTTGGAATTTGTGATTTGAAGATTTGATATTTCTTCTTAAACGCCGTCCCCATCTAATAAATTTCCTAACCCACCTAACAAACTTCCTTCTTCTTTACGCTTATAGGTTCCGTAAGCAAGAATTCTTCCGGCAAGCCGGCTGATCGGTAATGATTGTATCCAAACTTTTCCCGGACCACGAAGTGTAGCAAAGAACAAACCTTCACCGCCAAACAATGTATTTTTAATGCCACCGACAAATTGAATATCATAGTGGCAACTTGGAGTAAAAGCAACGATACATCCCGTATCGATCTTTAAAAGCTCACCTGGTTGTAATTCTCTTTCCATTACATGCCCGCCTGCATGAACAAAAGCCAAACCATCACCTTCAAGTTTTTGCATAATAAACCCTTCGCCGCCGAATAAACCAGTACCGAGCCTTCGTTGAAATTCTATTCCAACGGCTACTCCCTTAGCCGCACAGAGAAATGCATCTTTCTGGCAGATCATCTTACCCCCAAGCTGTTGCAGGTCTATTGGAATAATTTTTCCGGGATAAGGTGAAGCAAACAAAACTTTTTTCTTTCCCTGGCCCGTATTAGTAAATGCAGTCATAAAAAGACTTTCCCCGGTCAACACTCTTTTACCTGCGCTCATTAGTTTACCAAAAAAACCCTTCTCCTGCCCTCGCCCATCGCCGAAAATGGTTTCCATCTGAATGCCTTCGTCCATCATCATAAAGGCTCCTGCTTCGGCAATTGCGGTTTCGGTGGGGTCAAGTTCTATTTCTACGCATTGCATTTCCTCACCGCGGATCAGAAAGTCAATTTCATGGTTGGTTCTTGTTGTTGTGCTCATTGTTTAAAAAAGTTTTGAACAAAGTTAAGTGTAAGAATACAGGTCTTTCCTAAATAAAATGATAAATGAAATTCCAGTTTGTCACCGGCAAAAAACATATTTCTTATTCATTGAATAATTCTAACTTAGTCTCCTGCTTGCTATGGATAGACAGGAGGACATCGCCCGCCTGGGCGAACGGATTGCTAATGACGATCAGCTTGCTTATCGCGAGCTCTTCATACAGTTTTATAATAAACTGTCACGATTCGTGATGGGTTTTACCAAAAGCAAAGAGCTGACTGACGAGATCGTTTCGGATGTATTTATTAATATATGGCGTCGCCGAAAGAATATGGAGGAAATAAAGAATCTGAAGCTCTACCTGTATGTTTCTGCGAAAAATATCACGTTCAATTATCTAAAAAAGCTTCACCGGGAAAACTTCACCGACCTTGATGCCGTGGAAATAGAGCCTGAAGATCCATTTGCGGATC
>Ga0075419_10000887_pt1 | contig 19284 bp, 16 predicted proteins | sample SoiMetdeltSBSDD3_FD_76900 | JGI IMG/M metagenome (GOLD analysis project Ga0075419, IMG submission 76900) | Bulk soil microbial communities from a Populus tree surrounding site in Tennessee, USA - Soil MetaG P. deltoides SBSDD3 | ecosystem: Environmental > Terrestrial > Soil > Tree plantation... | reverse complement strand
GGTCATGGTCTGCGACACGGCTCGGGCGGCCGTCGCCGACGCCGCGGTGATCTGCACCGCCACCTCCACCGACGGCCGGACGCCGCTGGTGGCGGCCGACTGGGTGCGGCCCGGCGCACATGTCAACATCATCGGCGGTACCCACGAGGGCGCGATCGAGGTCGATCCCGCGCTGCTCGCGACCGCGTTCGTGGTCGTCGAGGAGCGCGCCGCCGCCCTGGAGGACGCGGGTGAGGTGCGCGCCGCACTGGCCGGTGGATTGATCAGCACGGACGACCTGCACGAACTGGGCACCCTTGTGACCGGGCAGGCCGCCGGTGGACTCGGCCAGACCACGGTGTTCCGCAGCGTGGGCATGGCCATCGAGGACACCGCGGCCGCGGCCGCCCTGTACGCGGCGCCGGCGGCGGGTGATCACCGGTGGATCAGCCCGCCGTACGGCAGCGGACCATGAAGGACCTCTCAAAGATGATCACGATCTCCTCGGTCGACTTCGCACCGGTCGTCTCCACCGTGACGATCCCCGTCCCGGGCCGCGACCGGGAGAGCCGCCTGTCCAGGATGCGGCTCGTCGCGTACAGCGTGTCCCCGACGAATACCGGGGCCTCGAGGCGGACCTTGTCCCAGCCGAGGTTCGCCACCGCCCGGGCGGACAGTGCCTGCACGGTCATGCCGCTGACCAGACACAGGGTGATCCCGCTGTTGACCAGAACCTGGCCGAACTCGGCGCGTTCGCCGTAGTGCCGATCGAAATGCAGCGGATGTTGGTTCATGGTCAGCAGGGTCAGCCAGGTGTTGTCGGTCTCGGTGATGGTGCGACCCGGCCAGTGCCGGATCACCATCCCCGGCTCGAAGTCCTCGTAGTCACCGCCGTGCTCCTCGACGAACTCGTTGTCCCCCACGCGACGCAGTGTCATCTGGTCATTGTTACGAAAGGCAACTGGCATGTGCGCGAGCATCGATCTCCGGACGGCCACCGGACATCCGTGGTTCGGCAAGTACCAGCTGATGCCGGCCGCTCCACCGGACACCATCCGGGAGATGCTGCGTTTCGAGCTCCGCGACACCGGCTGGCCCTACCAACCGGTGCTGCCCGCAGCCCCGATCGCGCTACCCCGGGCCGCCTACGCCGAGCTGTTCCGGGTTTCCGCGGCCCTGCTGGACCTGTTGCGGCGCACGGCGTTGGAGAGCGCGCCGACCACGGCGGGCCGGCTCGTGGCGTACAAGATGCCGCGCAGCGAAGACCAGTTGTTTGTCGCTGACCAGCACGTCGAGGAACGATACGCCGACTGCGTGACCCGGCCGGACGTCGTCATCGGGCCGGACGGTCCACAGTTCCTGGAGTTCAACGTGAGCGGCGCGCTCAGCGGCCCGATCGAGACGCACTGCCGTATGGAGGTCTGGCGCAAGCTCTACGCCGACGAGACCGGCCGGTTGCCGTTCAGCTACGAGGACCCGCTGGTCGTCCGGAGTCAGATGTTCCGGGACTTGATTGCACAGCTGGGGGTGGCGCCCCGGGTGGCTCTGGTCGGCAGCGCACGCGACCAGAGGGTGGAATCCACCCGGTACTTCGACCTGGAGGCCGACCACCTCAATAGCCATGGGCTGACCGCACGCTTCTTCGAGCCCGAGGACCTTCATGAGGCGTGGGACTGTCCCGCACACCTGCGCTACCCGTTGGGGCTGCGCAACTTCACCATCCCGGACTGGGTCAAGCGTGGCATCGATACCACACCGGTGCAGGTCGCGCTGGACAATGGCTGCCTGCTGGTGGGCACCCAGACCAGCACGTTCCTGTCCAGCAAACTGACCATGGGAATGCTCTCGGAGGGCCGGCCATGGCTGAGCGCGGCCGAGCGGGCGCTGGTCGACCGGTACCTGCCGTGGACCCGGATCCTCACCGACCGGCGCACCACCTGGCAGGGCCGGGATGTCGACCTCGTCCGGTTCGCCATCGACCACCGGCCCACGCTGGTGCTCAAGGCGGGCCTGGGGATGAGCGGCAGGCAGGTCATCCTCGGCCGGGAAACGGACCCGGCGGCGTGGGAGGCGGCCGTGGTCGCCGCCGCCGAGGCCGGCACGAGCGCGATCCAGGAGTACGTGACCCCGCACACCTGCCGGCTGACGATGCTCGCCGACGGGGTGGACGAGCCGTACGACGTCGACGTCGCTCCGGTGTTCGGCCCCCTGCTGTTCGGCGGGCGGCCGGCCGGGCTGTTCTCCCGGTTCTTCGGCGACGGACGCACCGGGATCGTCAGCATGACGAGGACCGGCAGTTGCGACAACAGCGTGGTCGCCGTCTGATCATCGCTGTTCCCACCAGCGCAGCACCCGCAGCACCCGACAGGTGTTCCACCGGCTCGGGCCGGGTGGTTCGAGCTGGAACCACTGCCGGCCGGGGTACTGGGAGTACGTGGACCACCGGCCGTCCTTGCGCTGGGCGCGCCGGAGCACCTCGATGGCGTCGCCGAGCCGCTTGTCCCGCCGCGCTCCGCCGTCACGGAAGTGCTCGAGCCCGCGGAGGACGTCGAAGTGCCACTCCGGGAACGCGGGGAACTTGGTGCTCGCCCGGATGGCGACTTCTCCGGTGCGGTGTGACCGGTACAGCTGGTGCTCGAGAAAGAACTCGTGCCCTCGCCGCATCGGCTGGCGTACCGCGATCCGACCGCCCGTACCGGCGTACATCTCCAGCGCCTCGAGCGCCTGGATGCTCGTGTGGAACGAGCTGTGCTTGTTCTTGTCGCCCCGGCTCGCGCAGTTCCACCCGCCGTCGACCAACTGCTGGTCGAGCAGGTACTCCACGAGGTCGTCGAGCCCCGCCGCGGCGTATCCGTGCGCGCTGCTCAGCCGCAGCACGATGCTGACGATGCACGTCTCCGGCACGCGCAGGGCCGCGTTCCACCGCCAGACCTGCTCGCACCCGCGCAGCGCGGCGGGATGACCGGGTGGCAGGCCCAACCACAGCAAACGAAGCAGCGTGTACGTCGTCGACGTCCACTTAGGAGAGTAGGCGCCACCGCCCCACCCGCCGTCGGCGTTCTGCGCCGCGAGCAGCCGGGCACCCCAGCCCTCGGTGGCGACCAGGCTCCGCTCGCGGGCCACCACCTCGTTGGACGCCTCGGTCAGATCCCGCAGCACCCGCCACCGGATCGCCGGGTCACCCGCGAGCATCCAGTCGAGCAGCTCGTCGTCGACCATCGCGGTCATCCTCCGATCCTCACACCAGCGGCAGGGAGGCTACGACCGGCCAGGCGACGAGGAGGCCGCCCGCGAACGCGGCGGTCCATGGCGGTGCGCCGTACCGCCGCAGGACGGCCGCCCACACCGCCTGCCAGGCCAGCAGGACGGCCAGCAACGGCAGCACCAACAACAGGAAGCCCGGCGCGAGACCGAGGACCGTGGCGGCGGTGAGCGCGGCTACCACGGCAGCGAGGATCATGGCGAACCGCCAGGCGACTCCGGACGACAGCAGCTCCGCCGTCCACAGTAGAGCGACATTGGCCGCCGCGACCACGACCAGCAACCACCACCGCTGACCGCTGGGCACCGCGTGGGTCATGCCCAGATGCAGGGGTACCGCGACAGCGGCGGCGGCGTACAGCGTGAACAGCACGGTGACGACGACCATGCGAAAAGGGATCGTCCGCGGCTCGCCCGTCAGCCGCCGGCCGAGGCGCCACGCGACGAACAGCCCGATGGCGGCGATCGTGGCGAACCCGGTGACGTACCCGCCCACGGCCAACGGAAGCCGTACGGTCGGCGCCACCCCGGCCAGCACGGCCGCCACCACGAGGGCGGCGGCGAGACCGCCCGCGAAGACGGCCGGCCGCACCTGTCTACTGTGGACGTACCGCGGACGCCGGCCCAGCAGAACCACGGCGAGCGGGTAGCCACCGAGGACGAACGCGAGCAGCAGCCACGCGGCGGGCACCAGCCGACGCCGCGGTTGGACCGTGCTCGCGACCGGCTGCCCCGGCCGCAGTACCGAGTCCAGCCAGCCGATCGCCTCGGCATGCGTACGGTTCACGTACAGCACCGAGATGTGCTCCGCGCCCGATACCGCGACCGCACGGCGGGCGGTACCGGTGGCCGGATCGCCGTACGTGTGGTCCAGCCCTCCTTCGGGGTACCCCAACCGCAGCCCCCGATCCGCCGCCTCGACGAACCGCGGGAACTCCGCTGCCCCGTACAGCAGTAGCAGGTTGCGCGGGCGGTCGGCGCCGGTGGGCAACGCAGACGCGTCGCCGAGGGAGATGGCCACCGTGGCCAGCACGCTGCCGTCCGTCGCGGCGTACCGGGTGACCGCCCCCGCACCCATCGAGTGCCCGAGCAGCGCGACCCGGTCTGCGGCCACCGACGGGAGCGAGCGCAGGTGCCGGAGCGCCACGGCGAGGTCGCGTTGCAGAGTGTCGCTAGAGGACATTCGGCGCGGGTTGGCCGCGTGGCCGGTCAGATCCGGCAGGACGACGACGTAGCCGTTGCGCGCCAAGGTGTCCGCGAACGGGTACATCAGTCGCGCCGAGCCGGCGAACCCGTGTGCCACCACCACGCCCGGCAGCGGGCCGGACTGGTTGGCTGGGCGTACCTCGTGCAGCGGTATCCCGTCCACGACCACGATGCGCCGCTCGAGGCCGTCGTCGGCCCGCGCCAGGCCGACCGCCCCGGCGACCGCCAGCAGCACGGCGATCGCGGTCGTAGCGACCACCGGCCAGCGCTGTCTCAGCCACACGCCCGCGAGCGTAGGAGATCCGTCCGCCGCGAGCCATAGCTCACGGCGGACGGACAGCGGCCGTCAGGGCACGAGGTCGCGCCGCCGGAACAGCGCCATGCCGGCCGCGGCGAGCACGGCCGCCACGGCCGTCAGCGCGAGCAGCGGACCGGGTGTCGCGTCGACCGCGGGGATCGCGGGGACATGGCTGAACGGCGACAGGTCGCGTACCGCCTGAGGAAGCCCGAGCAGATCGCCGAACAGTCCACAAGCGAGACTCACCGCGAGCCCCGTCCACGCCAGCGTGACCACGAGCCGTGGCAGCCCGCCGTACACCAGCACCACGAAGCCGGCCAGCGTCAGGGCCGCCGGCAACTGGGCCAGCCCGGCACCGATCAGCGTGCCGACCCCGGTGTGCCCGCCCGATGCGGCGTCGGCGATCCCGGTACCGGCTCCGGCGGCCACCAGCATCGCGGCCGCGCCGAGGACGGTGACGGTCGAGAACGCGGCCACCCACCGGACCCGGCCGACGGACGTGGCCAGTACCGCCTCGGCCGGTCCCCCGGCCTCCTCGGTCCGCAATCGCAGCAGCGCCTGGATGACGTAACCCGCGGCCAGCGCGCCGAAGATGTTCATCATCGCGGCGAAGAACACGTCCGTCAGCGCGCCCGGTCGCCCCGCGAGTTGCTCCATCATCTCGGTGACGCCCTGGTTTCCGCCCAGTCCTTCGTTCACCACGCCGCCGAGCGAACCGATGCCGACGCCGAACACCGCGCTGCCGATGACCCAACCGATCGTCGAGTTGCGCTCGAGCCGCCACGCAAGACCCAGCGGGCTGAGCAGAGCCGGCGACGCGGTCGCCGGGCCGGGGCGGTCGGGGATCAAGCCGGCACTCAGATCCCGCCGGTCGACGAGCGCGAACGCGGTCGCCACGCACACCACGACCAGCGCCACGGGCAGGGCGAGCACCCACCAGCGCTCGTCACCGTACGGCCGCACCTGCATCCCCCAGCCGATCGGCGACACCCAGGACAGCCACGAGCTGGTCACCTGGATGCCGTCCGGGGCGCGCTCGCCGAGGGCGTCGCCGATGCCGCGCACCACGTAGGCGACGCCGACCACCGTGGCGGCCCAGGAGTTCGCGGTACGCGAGCTCTGGAACAGCTGCGCGGCGACCGCGGCGATTCCGGCGAAGGCCATGCCCGTCGCGGCGCAGGCGGCGCCGAACGCCAGCGCGCCGTCCGCCCCCAGGTCCGCGGCGACGAGGGTACCGGTGACCGCCGCGCCGAAGAGCAGGTTGGCGCCGAACGTGACGACGAGCGCCGCCGTCAACAGCGCGTGCCTACCCACACTGCCGGCACCGATCAGCTCGGCCCGGCCGGTCTCCTCGTTCTGCCGGGTGTGCCGGACCACCGCGAAGGTACTCATCAGCGCGGCCAGCACCAGCATGGAGGCGAGGTTGCGGAAGTTCACCAGGGCACCGAGGCTGGTGCCGACCGGTATGCCGCGCATCACCAGTACCGCGGCACTGCCGCCCGCGCCGGCCAGAGCGCTGGCCCGGTCCGCCTCGGTGGGGAACGTGTTCGCGACGGCGGCGGCTCCGGCGGACGACAGGACCCCGGCGCTGACTATCCACAGTGGAAGCTGGATCCGGTCGCGGCGGATCGCCAGCCGCACCAGCCGACCGGTACCCGCGAACCCGCTCATTGGGACGCTCCCACCGGTGCGTCGCCGTAGTGGCGCATGAACAGCTCCTCCAGCGTCGGCGGGTGGCTGGTCAGCGACCGCACGTCGAACGTCGCCAGGTGGCGCAGTACGCCGGCCAGCTCGGTGGAGTCCACGTCGAACGTGGCCCGCGTGGTGTCCGCCACCAGGTCGTGTACGCCGGCCAAACCAGCTAACCCGGTGATCGGCTCGGCGGTCTCCACCGCGATCGACGTCCGGGTCAGGTGCCGCAGTTCGGCCAGCGTGCCGGACTCGACGGTGACCCCTTCGCGGATGATGCTGACCCGTGAGCAGAGCGCTTCGACCTCCGAGAAGATGTGGCTGGACAGCAGGACGGTCGCGCCGTTGCTGGCCACCTCGCGGACGGTCTGCTGGAAAGCCGCTTCCATCAACGGATCCAGGCCCGACGTCGGCTCGTCCAGGATGAACAGCTCCACATTGGACGCGAACGCCGCGATCAGCGCCACCTTCTGCCGGTTGCCCTTGGAGTATGTGCGGCAGCGCTTCTTCGGATCGAGCTGGAAGCGCTCCTCCAACTCGTTGCGCCGCGCCGGGTCCAGTCCGCCGCGCAGCGCGCCGAACAGGTCGATGGCCTCGCCTCCGGACAGGTTCGGCCACAGGTTCACCTCGCCGGGTACGTAGGCCAGCCGCCGGTGCAGCGGCACCGCGTCCCGCCACGGATCGGCGCCCAGCACCTGTACCCGGCCCGCGTCGGCCCGCAGCAGGCCGAGCAGTACCCGGATCGTGGTCGTCTTGCCGGCGCCGTTGGGTCCGAGCAACCCGTGCACCTCGCCGGCCTCGATCGCCAGGTCCAGCCCGTTCAACGCCCGGGTACGCCCGAACGTCTTGACCAGACCCTCGATGCGAATCGCTTCGCTCATCGTCGTACTACTCCTTCGGGGGATGTGCCCGCAGCCGGTCCAGCGCGGCATGGATCGCGGCGGTCTGCTCGGGTGTCAGCAGTGGCTGGCTGAAGGCGTCCAGGAACGCGACGTTCATCCGGATCCAGCCCTCGGTGGTCTCGATGTCTATGCCCAGAGTCCGGGACAGCTGGTCGTGCATGAGGAACACGCCCATCTGCATGGCGACGAGGACCGCGGAGAACGCGCGCAGGTCGTGGGTCTCGACCTCGCTCGCCGCGACCCAGCGCTCCCCGATCTCGACCATCTCGTCGAACATCGCCGCGGCGGCCTCCGAGCCGTCCATCAGCGACCGCACCAGGTACCGCTGGAGCAGCCTCGCCGTCGGGTGCACCGAGCCCATGAACCCCGCGTCGGCCAGCCGCCCCTCGGCGAACATCTGCTCCCGGATCCGGTTGCTCTGGTCCATGGCATACGCGTCGCAGGCGTCCCGCAGCGCGTCCTTGGACCCGAAGTGGTGCCGGACGAGACCGGAGGAGACCCCGGCCGCCGCGGCGATGTCCCGGATCGTCGTCGGGCCGATGCCACGCTCGGCGAACATCCGCAGTGCCGCGTCGCGGATCCTGGCCCGAGCGGTCAGGTCCTCAGGGGCCCGTTCGACCGCTACCACACTCGTCCTACACACTGACGTAGGTTACTGTCCACACGGGCAGCTTACTACACATGCGTGTAGTGCGCTATAGCAGCTCCTCCAACCGCTCGGCCAGGATGATGCGGGCAGCCGCCTGGATCAGCGCGAGGTGGGAGAACGCCTGCGGGAAGTTACCGAGGTACCGCCCGGTGCCCACGTCGAGCTCCTCGGCGTAGAGCCCGAGCGGCGAGGCGACGCGCAGCAACCGCTCCATCATGTCCCGGGCGCGTGGCAGCTCGCCGATCGCGGCGAGCGCGGAGACCAGCCAGAAGGAGCAGATCAGGAACGTGCCTTCCTTGCCGGACAACCCGTCGTCGGTCTCGTCGGTGCGGTAGCGCAGCACGAAGCCGTCCTCGGTGAGGTCGGTCGCGATGGCGTCTACGGTCTTGCGCAGCCGCTCGTCGTTTCCGGGCAGGAACCCGAAGAGCACGGCGAGCAGCGTGGACGCGTCGAGCGCGTCGGTCGCGTAGTGCTGGCGCAGCACGCCACGATCGCCCACGCCGTGGACGAGGATGTCCGCGTGTATCTCGTCGGCGGTGGCCCGCCACTTCGCTGCCTGCCGCGGGTCGCCCCGGATCTCGGCGAGCTTCGCCGCGCGGTCCAGGGCGATCCAGCACATCAGCTTCGACGACACGTAATGCTGCGGCTCTCCGCGGGCCTCCCAGATGCCCTGGTCGGGTTGCTGCCAAACGCGGGTCGCACAGTCGGCCTGGGAGACGACGATCGGCCACAGCCGCCGCGGCAGTCGCTGGCTGCGCCGGGTGTGCAGCAGGATCGAGTCGAGCACGGCGCCGTACACGTCGTTCTGCCGCTGGTTGAACGCGCCGTTGCCGATGCGCACCGGATAGGCACCGTCGTAGCCGGACAGTTCGTCCCTTGTGGACTCCGTGAGGTCCCGGCGGCCGTCGATGCCGTACATGATCTGCAACGAACCGTCCGGGTTGGCCTCGAGGTCCGCGACGAACTGTATGAACTCGTCGGCCTCCCAGTCGAGATTGAGCCAGTGCAGCGCTTGCAGCGTAAAGGTGCTGTCGCGCATCCAGGTGTAGCGGTAGTCCCAGTTCCGTTCGCCGCCCGGCGTCTCGGGCAGCGATGTGGTCAGGGCGGCAACCGTGGCACCGGTGGGCATGTAGGTCAGGCCCTTCACCGTCAGCGCCGAGCGTTGCAGCGGATCGCGCCACCGGTGGTCCGGCAGGCGCGCACCCTCCAGCCACGACCGCCAGTACGTCGTGGTGGCGTCGATCCGAGCCGTTGCCTCGTCGACGTCCGTCGGCGCCTCGAACCCCGCGGCCCAGGACAGCGCGCAGAAGGCCCGCTGTCCAGTGTGGAGCACCCGGCGCGCGCGCACCCGGTCGCCCTCGACACCCAGGGCGAGGTCGGAGCGCAGCCGAAGCCGCTGCCCCGCCCCGCTCGCGTCGGCGACGTGCCGATCGCCGTCGACGAGCTCCCACTGCGCCATCGTGCGGCCGTAGTCGAACGCCGGCTCGCAGACCAGTTCCACTTCGACCCGACCGTCGATGCAGTACGCGGTACGCACGAGGACGTGGTCGGCGTCTTCGTCGGCCGGCGGTCTGGTGTGCGGGGTCACCGTGTCCTCGGCGCTGTGCCCGGTCATGGTCAGCGCGTCCACGACGAGCAACCAGCCGGTCTGGGTCCGCCACGTCGTCTCCACCACGTTCGTGCCCGGCCGGTAGCCGCGCGCGGTGGGATGGTCGATCCCGTACGGGCCGAACCGGAAGCTGCCCGCCTCCCGATCCAGCAGGCTGCCGAACACGCTCGGCGAGTCGAAGCGAGGAAGGCACAGCCAGTCGACGGACCCGTCCGGAGCCACGAGCGCGCCGGTGTGGCAGTTGGACAGGAACGCGTAGTCGGCGATCGGCGGGAACGGCGACAGGGCCGTTGTCGACGACACCAGGCCGTTCAAAATCGATGTCACGACGACTCCATGTCGGCGGGCGCCATGTCAACCACCACCCCAGTCGATGCGCGGTGTGTCGATTGTGGACGGATCGAGGAGCGCGGCCGAACGGTGGTGCGGCCGGACGTAGAACTCCTCGGCCCAGGTGAAGAACGCCTTCATCTCGGCGTCGAGGTTCGCGAGCAGCTGGGCGTGTACGCCGAGCCAGGCCGCGAACGCGACTCGACCGTGCAGCTCGTGCCGTTTGTCCCCGATCTCGGCGATGGCGGCCTTGCGACCGATCATCGCCATGATGCCCTTGTCGTGGTAGTGGAACGACGTCCGGCCGGTGCCGTCGAGGTCGGCCAGGATGTTGCGGGCCGCCCACGCCCCGGCTTGCTGCGCGACGCTGCCGAGCCCCGGCAGGGCGTCCCCGTTGTCGGCCGGCGTGTTCGCGAGGTCGCCCAACGCGTACACCGACGGGAAGCCTTCGACGGTCAGGTCGGGGCGTACCTCGATCCGCCCGCCCCGGCCGCGCGGCAGCCCAGAGTTCTCGGCCAGCGGTGCGGCCTGCACGCCGCCACCCCACACCACGAGCCGGGTCGGGATCGTGGTCCCGTCGCTGAGCGCGACGCGGTCCTCCGTGATCTCGGTCGCCGAGATGCCGAGCCGCAGCTGCACACCGCGACGCTGGAGCTGCTTCGCGGCGTACGTGTGGGCCGCGTCGGAAAACGGCGGCAGCACCACCTGGCCGAGGTCCACCAGCACGATGCGGGCGCCGGCGATGGCGAACGCCTCGTGCCGGTGCGGCATGACGTCGTACACCAGCTCGGCCAGCGCGCCCGCGGTCTCGACGCCGGTCGGCCCACCGCCGACGACCACGAAGGTGAGCCCGCCTTCGGCGACGGTCCGCGGATCGTCCGCCGCATCGTGGAACAGCTGCAGCACCCGCGACCTGACCCGGCGGGCGTCGTCGACCGAGTAGAGCGGGTACGCGTACCGGTCCGCGCCCGGCGTGTGGAAGAAGTTCGGCTGGGCACCGGCGGCGAGCACCAGTACGTCGCCGTCCACAGTGGACCCGTCGGCCAGCGTGACGCTCGGGGCGTGCGGGTCGACCGCTACGACCTCGGCCGTGCGATGGTCCACGGTCGGGTTCTTGCCGAAGACGTCGGCGAGGTCGAACACGATGTCCGACGGTGTCAGTTCCGCCGTGGCGACCTGGTACAGCAACGGCTGGAACTGGTGGTAGCCCGCCTTGTCCAGCACGGTTACCCGGACGCGCGGATCGTTGGCGAGCTTCTTCGCGCAGGCGACTCCCGCGAAGCCGGCCCCGACTACTACGACCCGCGTCTCCACATCTTCTACGGTGAACCAAACCCAACCGCCGGGTCGTCACCCGGAACGGGTGGTCCTTCCCGTCGCACAAGTCCTCGAGCGACGGAAACGTCCGGTTCAGGAGGCCAGAAGTCGGCTCTTCTGGGCCTCGAACTCGGCATCGGTCAGCACTCCCTGTGCCTTGAGTTCACCGAGTCGCTGCAGCTGTGCGAGCTTCGCGTCCATATCGGTGTCCGTGGCCGGCGGAGGCGCCGCGGCGGCGTACTGCTGCTCCTCCTGCTGGGCCCACCGGCCCGCCTGCCGGCGGGACACGCGGTTGGACACCGCGGTGGCGGTACCCGCGATGACCGCCGTGCGCGCCACACCCCGAATCAGTCCAGGCATAGCAGTCCCCCTCACTCCTTGGCTTCCGCGGCGTCCAGCGAGGCGAGGATCGCCTGTACCGGGATGCGGCCGCTGGCCACCAACTGGCCGCCGGCCCGCCGCAGCGCGGCCGCGAAGGGCGCGGCCCACCGGTTCTCGTAGACCAGGATTCCGGCGCTGTTGCCCGGTTCGAGTGCCGCACCGGCCTCGTCGACGTCGTCCTGGCCCAGGATGCCGGACGACGCGCCCTCGAACACCGCGAGGTCGAGCCGCGCGTCGTCGTCGAGATCCGCGAGGACGAGCCCGCGTACCGTCCCGTCCAGTTCCTTCTTCACGAAGACCAGGTCGAGGATGCGGATGACACCGCGGTCGACGAGGTCCACGAGCAATGGCATTGCCTCGCCCGTCATCCGGCTGCCCGGAAACTCGACCACCACGTAGTCGATCGGGCCCATCTCGTCCAGTTCACTGTCCACGTAGGACACCATGGACCATCGGCGGGGACGGCGGCATCACCCGTGATGGGTGAAGTCTGCGCCCGCGCCGCGACCTGCGGTGCAACCGCCATGCAACCGGCCGAAGCGACCATCCGTGTCATGTCTAGTTTCATTCGCATCGGCCTTCGGTGGTCAATCGCCGTCGTGGTGGTGACGGGGGCGTTGCTCACGGGGATCGCGGTACCGGCGGAAGCAACCGTCGTCGAGTGTCCTCTACAGGGCCCACCGCCGCAGAGCGTGTGCTACACCGGCTACAACACCTATCCGAGGCCACCCGGCAACTCGGGGCTGCGCTCGTCGATGGACGGGGTGGTCTACAGCCGCGAGTACGGCGGCGCCGACGAGCTCGAGTTCCACCTGACCGTCTGGGACCTGTCCACCGACGGCTACCGCGCCCGCGTCTGGATCTACCTCTACAAGGGATGCTGGTGCACGGACACCGCGAACTTCGTGCCACCCACGGGCGGCGCGTTGCATCTCGGCGCCACGTACCTGCGCGACTCCTCGGTCTCCACCGGCAACCGCTACGACTGGACCTACGTCAACACGACCGATCCACATTGGACGGCGTATACGGTCCGGTTCGTACTCGGCCGGTTCCAGAACAGCACCGGGAACTACGACCGGTACTCCGGCGACAAGGAGCAGATCTTCTACCTGCAGGCAAAGACGTAGCGGCTCAGAACTCCAGACCTCCTCGCGTCAGAACGGGTCGGACCTCTGCGTCCGGTACGCGAGCGGCGATCTCGACAGCGCGGTCGAGGCTGTCGCAGTCGACGAGGAGAAACCCGGCGAGACGCTCGGCCGTCACCCGTACGCCCTGCGACGGGTCGGCCAGGATCTCGGACACGATCAGCTCCCCCGATGCCGCGAGGTCGTCGGCGGCATAGTCCCGGGTGTCGTAGACGAGAATCACGTACCTCATGTCAGGTGGGTCGGGGCACGGCCGGAGATTTCGACGTGCGGATGAAGATTTCCAGAATGGCGAACAGGACGAGCACGATGACCGTGGTCCAGAGCACGGCGGCGATGCTCGGCCGGTTCGCCAGGATCAGCGCGACGAGCGCGGCGAGCACCACTGCGATCTGGATCGGCAGCCGTACGCTCGCCAGGGTGCGCCCGGTCGCCACGGCCCACGATCCCGCCCGCGACAGCAGCCGGCCGGCGGCGTCGAGCCCGCGGCCCACGAGGCGGCGGATCGCCGTTGCCGGCCGGCTCGGTCCGGCCAGCCAGCCGGCGACGACGAAGATGACCGTGACAGCGATCAGCGTCTGCAGCGCGGCCTTCAGGTAGCGCAGCATCGTGTCGATGACGCTCGCCGCCGCGTCCGGCGACCGGATGGCCGCCGGTAGGTTGTCGAGGTAGTACGTCCGCGCGATCCCCAGGCCGGCGAGCAACAACGCCGCGACGACGCCGAGCATCACCGCGCCGGTGATGATGCCGCGACGCCGGTTCGGCGCCGCGAGGATGCCGGCCACGAGCAGCGCCAGCGCCACGAACGGCAGCCAGGTCCCGGCCGTGTTGAGGATCCGGGTGTACGTGCGCAGCTTCGGCAGCTCGTCGGACTCGACGAGCTGGTAGTTGATGGACACGTCCGGCACCTTCGAGACGAACGTCAGACCCTGGGCGACCAGGTCCTGTTTCGCCGCGGACAGCAGGGCGCCGATGTCGAGGGTCACCGTCGTACCGCTGCTGTTGATGAACTGTCCCTCACCGCCGGTCAGCACGGTGACCAACCCGGTGTGCCCGGCCCGGTTCACCTGCTCCCACACTGTCTGGAACCGCTCCGTCCCGAGCAGCTTGTAGATCTCGTTGTACAGGAACGACTTCAGCCCGCTGACGGCCGGCCCGACCAGATCCGTGATGCGGGCCGGGGCACCCTCGGCAGCGAGCCGCTTCGCGACCTCCGTGGCCAGACCGGCCACGTCGGTACGCGTGATGATCTCGTCGGAGAGCCGGGTCGCCAGAGCCTGGCGTACCGGTGGGTCCTGCGGGAGCGGCGCGACCGTCTGCACGTAGGTGTCGGTGTCGAGCACCTCGCTGCGCAGGTACGTTGCCACAACCGCGAGGCCGCCGACCAACGCGGCGAGCAGGAGCAGGACGCACGCGCCGAGCCAGCGGCCACGGCGCGCCCACCCTCCCCGCTGCGTCTCCTGCGCCCGCAGGCGCTCGAATTCAGCCCGCTCGTCCGCGCTCAGCTCGTCGGCCGCCATGCACTGATTTTAGACTTCTCAACCCTTTTGTGGGCTCTGATCCCGTATCGCTGCCCCAGCCAGCCGGCGGCCACGACACCGGCGAGCGTCACCACGAGCGCGACCGGCCCGGCCACACGGTACGGGTACAGGTCGTTCACCCACCCGACGAAGACCGCGAAGCCCGTGAGGGCGACGACGACGCCGAGGCCGACGATCAGCCATGCCCAGCGGGCGGGGAGGTCGCGGGTACCGGCCGCCATGCCGAGCGTTCCCACCCCGCCGACGAGCGCGGCCACGAGTCCCCCGGTGACGCCCGCCGCGGCGAACAGCACCCCGAAGAGATCGTCGTTCGACAAGGAGCTGAGCGCTCCGATCATCACGAGACCGGCGCCCGCGCCCAGCGCCCCGAGGAACAGGCCCACCGCGACCGAGCCACGGCGGGAGCCACGCCAGCCGCCGATCCCCACGACGAACAGACCGGCCAGCGCCATCAGCGCCGCCTCCCGCCAGAGCGTGTTGCGCGGATCGGGCTCCAGCGGTGCCGGCGGCCTCGTCCCGCCGTACCTCGTGGTGGCGAATCCGATCCGCTCCCACCGCCCGTCGGCGTCACGCCTGGCGAACCCGTCCCGCCCGTTCGCCACCACGACCGCGTGCCCGCCCGGTACCGACTGCACCGCGAGCGCGTTCGAGGACAGGTACACCGCCGGGTCGTCGAGACCGTCGAACGAGCGCGCCAGTACCTCGCGCTGGTTGTCGGTCACCTGCCAGCTGACCGTCCACGTGGTTCCGCCGTCGGTCGTCTCCTCCACCATCAGGTGCTCGGGAACGGCCCGGTAGCAGTGCGTCGGTTCGTCCGGTACGCAGCCCATCCGCGCGGTCACGTCCACCGTGGACAGTGCGGCCAGCACGGTGTTCTCCCCCTCGTCGGGATGCCGCCAGGTGCGCCCGCCGTCCTCGCTCGCCTGCCAGATCTCCACCCTCCGCCCTTCGCGGTAGGCGTCGCCCTGGCCGGTGAACAGCATGCCGTCCCGGGCGGTGACCGCGATCGCGTCCGGGTACTCCGGGGCACTCGTCGCGGCGACGGCGAGGGCGGCGATCGGCAGCACGACGAGCACCCCGATCCGGCGCGGCAGGTCGACCCGCTGGTGACGCGCCCGCGACCAGGCCCACCAGGCCAGGCCGAGCGCGGGCAACGCGACGAGGTCCGTCAAGTCGGCGCGGACTACGGACGGCCCGGACACCGCGCTCCACACCGCGGAGGCGACCGCGGCACCCGGCGCGAACGCCTTGACGGCGACGAAGCCCACTCCGGTGACGGTCAGCGCCACGGCCGCGACGCCCCGGCGCAGCACCAGCGCCAGCGCGCACGCGAGGATCGGCGGTACGACGACGAGCCCCGCGACGTCGCTGAGCTTGCCCGTCACCACGCCCGGGTGCGTGGCCTTCAGCAGGTGGTCGTTGACGAGGAGCACGGCGACCGCGAGCAGGGTCACCGGGTGCACGAGCCAGGCGCGGGCAGGGGTCATGCCGGTGATTGTGGCCGGAACGCACCAACTCTCATACATCTGCCAGTTGGTCTTCGTACGCTCGAGGGGTGATCTCGGCCAAACTGGACGTACCGCGTACGTCCACCAAGATGGTCGACCGGGCGCGCCTGATCGGCGAGCTCGACCACAGCACGTGCCGGCAGGTGACGGTCGTCAGCGGGCCGGCCGGGTCGGGCAAGACCTCGCTGCTGGCATCCTGGCTGGGCGGCAGCACGTTCTTCCGGCCGGCGGCCTGGGTGACGCTGGATCCCGACGATGCCGAGCCGGCGCGGCTGTGGGCGTACGTGCGGGCGGCCCTGGAACGGTCCGCCGGGGTAACCGTGCCCGCACCGTCCACAGTGGAGGACGTGGCTTCGGCGATCGAGGCTCTGCCCGAACCGGTGGTACTGGTCCTCGACAACGTCGGCTGCCTGCCGGCCGGCCCCGCCGCCGAGTCACTGGCGAGCCTGCTGCGACACCCGTTGCCGATGTTGCATCTGGTACTCGGCACCCGCGGGCATCCCGAGCTGCCGCTGGGCCGGCTGCGCCTGGCGGGCGAGTTGGCCGAGATCGGATCCGGCGAGCTGGCGTTCACGCCGGCCGAGGTGGTCCAGCTGTGGCACCTGCGCGGACTGTCCATTTCGGACGACGAGGCGGCGATACTGGTCGAGCGCACCGAAGGGTGGGCGGCGGGGATCTGTCCGGACGGGTCGGACGATGCCGTGGCCGACTTCCTGCGCGGCGAGGTGCTGGCCGCGCTACCGGACGACGTGCGCGACTTCCTGCTGCGGACGAGCATCGTGGACACGCTCGACGCGGAGCTGGCCGGTGAGCTGGCGGGCCGGGCCGACGCACCGCGCCTGCTCGAGCTTCTCCGCCGGGAGGACATTTTCGTCCATGGTGAGCCGGCTACGTACTGGCGGCCGTTCCGGGAATTCCTGCACCACGAGGCCGGTATCGAGCTGGCCGGGGAGCTGCCGGAGCTGCACCGCCGTGCGGCCGGCTGGTACGCCGCCCACGGCGCACCGGTGAATGCGGCACGGCATGCGGCGGACGCGGGCGAGTGGGCGTACGCGGCCTCCGTCGCGGTCCACAGTGGAGCGCCGTACTGGTTCGGGCCGCAGCGCGCCGAGCTGACCAGAGTCGTCGACCGGCTGCCCGACGACGCCGGGCCGGAGGTGACCGCGGCACGCACACTGGCCGCGGCGGTCCGCGGCGAACCCGTCGACCCGAGTGACGCGCTCGTCGAGGTCGTCGTCGCCCGGCACCGCGGGGATCCCGTCGCGCTGCTGGCCGCGGCGAACCGGCTACCGGAGGCGGGGCCGTTGCGGGCCGTGGCGCTCGAAGCCACCGGCACGGCACAGCTGTGGGAGGGTGCGCTCGACGACGCGGACCGGACGCTGACCGCGGCGGTGGCAACAGCGGAACGGGCCGGGCTCGACGTCACCGCCGCGGACGCGCTCGACGGGCGCGCCCTGGTACAACTCCTGCGCGGCCGGCCACACCTCGCCGCCGAGCTGGTCGGTCCACATGAGACGGTGCTCGGTCATCTCGTCCTCGCGCTGGTGCACTGGCTGTGGGGGGACGCGGAAGAGGCCGGCGCCCACATCGGTGCGACCCGCGCCGAGCGGCCGGTGGACGCGACCGTACGGGCTCTCGTGCACGCCCGGATGCTGCGGTCGTACGGCGACATCGCCGGTGCCCGCGCCGCGCTCGCCGATGCGAGAGGGCCCGGGATACCACCGCTGCTGCGGGACTGGGCGGCCGTCGTGGATGCCGAGGTGCGGCTCGCCGAGGATCATCCCGATACCGCGCTGCGCGCCCTCGGCAACCTCGTACACCTCCACGATCCGCACCCGCTCGCCGGCCCGGCGTGCGTCACAGCCGCGCGAGCGTTCCTCGCCACGAGCGCACCGGCCCGGGCCAGCAGCCTGCTGGAGGCGCTGCAGCGCAGTGGCGCTCCGCTCGGGCTCGGCGCGCGGGTCGACGCGTGGCTCGTCGGCGCGCTGGCCGCGGAGCGGCTCGGGCATCCGGGCGCGGTGTCCATCGCGCTGGCCGAAGGCCTGGCCGCGGCGGTACCGGAAAGCCTGTTCGGACCGTTCCTGGAAGCGGGCGGTGAGCTGGCCGCGCTGCTCGCGCGGCACCGGGATCTGCTGGACGCGCACCGGTCGTTCGCCGACCGGCTGGCCGAGTTGCTGCCAGCGGTCCCGGCGGAGCCGGCCACCCAGGCGATCACCGAGCGGGAGGGTGTCGTGCTGCGTTACCTGCCCACCCTGCTGACCATGAACGAGATCGCCGGCGAGCTGTGCGTGTCCCCGAATACCGTCAAGTCGCACTTGCGCAGCCTGTACCGCAAACTGGGCGTCGGCACCCGGCGGGATGCCGTGCACCGGGCCCGGGCGCTCGGACTTATCTGACGGTACGCGACCGTTCACGGGTAGCATGCCGCCGTGGACGACGGGCTGTGGTCGCCGGAGGCGTCCGCCAGCGGCTCGGCAGTGCGCGACGTGGACCTGCCGGGCTACTACGGGTTCGAGGTGATCGGTCGCGGCGGGGACAGTGTCGTGTACCGGGCTCGCCAGCTCGGGCTCGACCGGTACGTCGCGGTCAAGGTGCTGCTGATCGACGAGTCGGCGGCGGTGGCGCGGTTCCGTCGGGAGCTGGAGATCACCGTGCGGCTCGGGCAGGCGCACCCGCACATCATGACCGTGCTGGACACCGGTACGACACGGACCGGGTCGCCGTGCTTCGTCATGGAGTACCACCCGCTCGGATCCCTGCACGACATCCTGCGCGAACGCGGACCGCTGCCGCCGGACGAGGTGACCCACGCGGGTGCGGTGATCGCGGACGCGCTGTCGTACGCGCACGGCCAGGGCGTGCTGCACCGCGACGTGAAGCCGCAGAACGTCCTCGTGCTGCCGACGTCGTATGTACTCGCGGACTTCGGGCTCGCCCGCGCGGTCGACGCGGCGCACTCGGTGTCGCTGGAGAGGTTCAGCTACCGGCACGCGTCCCCCCAGGTGCTCGACGGTGAGACTCCGACGGTCGCCGACGATCTGTGGTCCCTCGGGTCGACCCTGTTCACGCTGCTCGACGGGCGGCCGCCGTTCGCCTACCACGAACCCGACGAGGACAGTGCGCTGGCGTACCTGCGCCGGGTGCGGACGATGCCGGCCCGCACGCTGGACCGGCCCAATGTGCCCACCGACCTGAGGGCGGTCGTCACGGCGTGCCTGGCGCGCCAGCGATCCGACCGGCCCGCCGAGGCGGCGACGATCCGGGACGCGCTCACCCGGCTCCGGACCGAGCCGGCCCCTCGGTTCGTTGAACCCCCGCCGGTTTCCGGCCCGGTGCTGCCGATCTCGGTGTCGGCACTGGCCCACCTGCCGGCGGGTGACCGGCCCGCACCGCGTCCCCGGCCGGACCCCGACACGACCGGCCTGCGACCCGCGGCTGAGAAGCCGCCGCCAGCCGAGGAGGCTCC
>Ga0075419_10000882_pt1 | contig 19333 bp, 19 predicted proteins | sample SoiMetdeltSBSDD3_FD_76900 | JGI IMG/M metagenome (GOLD analysis project Ga0075419, IMG submission 76900) | Bulk soil microbial communities from a Populus tree surrounding site in Tennessee, USA - Soil MetaG P. deltoides SBSDD3 | ecosystem: Environmental > Terrestrial > Soil > Tree plantation... | reverse complement strand
CGATGGCGGAGGGGTTCCAAGCGCCAGAGCTGCCACCAGGAGATGTAAGCCGTTCACCACCGATTATCTTCCCTTTCCGCCCCCACGACCGCCGCCTGCCCGGCCGCTTCCGTACCCGCCATGTCCCCCTCGGCTGTAACGGCCCGGACCTTCCGAAACGCGGGGAGCACTACGGTGGGGCACACTCGGGACGAACAGGGGTGATTGAATGTGATTAGGCGTGGTCGGCAACGCACGCGTGACCGCCGGCTGTCCTGTCGGAGGGACGGTGGCCGGTGGCTGGAGGAACTGTCGCAGCGACTGAATGGATCGGGAGCCCTGCTGAATGTCTCGTGATCCTCTTGTAGGCGCAATGGCTGTCGTGGGTTGGGAAAATTGCTGGAGTGACTGAACGGACGGTGAGGCTGGTGGACGAGTCTGCCCGCCTGCCGGTGCATTGCCAGAAGGGGACGAGGAGAGCGGGGTCAACCGCCGCATGTCTGCGAAGGTCCGGGTGCCGACTCGAGTCGGGGGTTGAGCAATGCCGCCTGGCTGATTGCCGAGATGCACGGGCATCGTCGGTGTCGTATGGGAAATTTCGTTGAGTGTTAAAGGAGTCGTTCGAGCGCCCGGATGAATCGGGATCACATGAGGGGTCGGGAGAACGGTCTGCGTGGCTGCGGCCGGCGTGGTCGCCACGATGACCCGCCGGGCGGCGGGGACATGAGGACTGCCGGGATACAGTTCCCGCGCCATGGCCAGCAGCATGTACGGAGGCGTTATGCCGACCCACTGAAACGGATAGGTCACCGGTCCGACCATGATCCAGTCAGTCCATGCTTGCGAAACCATTGCATTCGACTGCACTCTGTCCAAGAGTTCTTGCCGCTGGAGACTGACTTGCTGAGCCTGCTCGGCCGAGACAGCGCCGGCGAGAGATTGAGTGGCCATTTCAAGTTCCTTATGCAGATCATCGATGTCTCGTTTCAATGCCGCGAGTTGCTGGCGCGCGTCCTCATTTTCACGAAGAGTGAGGATCGCTTGGGCCACCTCTTCAGTGTCAATTTGGGATGTAAGATCAACGGTGATGATCACGGAGTCACCGTCGAGCGATAAATTCATCTGTTGATCGTGAACCACAACCAGTCCCGCAGTATATGTTGTGATCTCATCCTTGGTGACGTCGATGCCCTCTACGACCGTAATGCTTTCCAGATAGGTCGCCACCTGTTCCAACGCATTTCGTTTGGCGGCTTCCGTTGCCAGACGCATGGCATCTTCCTTCGTATCGCGGTCACCCATCCGATATTCACCCTGGGACACGACGATACGCATCTCGGCGGATGCTATCTCACCGAGGCATACTAGAAGGATCGTGAAGCAGAGAAGCGAGACGAGAGGAAGGAAGGAACGGCGCTGTATCGCTGAGAGACTCAGGCAGCCAGGCGGGTCGGACATGGTTCGTCACCCGTATGAACAAGACTGACGCTTCACCCGTGCCGACGCTCAGCATAACACCTGTGAAAGCCTTTTCGCTAGCGCATTCCCGCCAGCAGCGGCTGGCTTGCCTTCAAGAAAATTCGCGTGCTAAGGTAACCATTCCCTTTTTGACCTCGAGCGGAGACGCACGCAGATGACATGGAAAAAGAGCTCGGTTAGCGCGCTTACACTGAGCCTTTGCTTGGTCTCCGTGATGGTCTCCTCAGCGGCTGCTCCTCTGCGTCCTTCCCCGTCCCACGAGGGAAACGCCATTCCAACAAGTCCTCCGACTGAACATGTCATCCTTTTTGTGCTCGAAGGATTCAGCCAGGAATCCCTCAAGGGCGGCACGATGCCCACATTGAGCAAGTTGATCAAAGAAGGGTCGGTGACTTGGTCAGCGAGCGCAGTCAAGCCTGCGCTGCGATTGCCGACAATGGCATCGATCATCACCGGGGTCCCCGTCGAGAAACATGGCATTCACTGGAACACTTTCGAGTTCAGTCGGGGTTATCCTCGTGCCCCCAGCGTATTTGATTACCTGGATTTGAGCGGCGGAAGGGACAGTGCCATCTTTTTTATGGACGAGTCGCTCTATCAATTGGCGCGACCGGAACCCTATACGGATTATCAGATGTGTGGACCCTTGAAGCCCGAGTGTAGCCCTGATCGCGTGGTCTCGTACATTCAACAGTACTTCAAAAAGGCGACGAGCGGACATGGCTACGGACACGCGATTCTCTCGCTGCCGCATTTCCTTGTCGTGCACCTTCCGGAAGCCGGGCGGGTCGGGGCATCGCGTGGATGGACTTCGAAAGAGTACCGTGAGGCGCTCCGCACGGTCGATAAAGCGATGGCTTCAGTGTTGGACATCTACAAGAACCAGAATCTCACGAAAAGGACCACGGTGTTTGTGACCTCTTTGAGCGCGGAAGGGATAGACGCAGGTCGTGAGCAGGCCACGAATGGCACGGCTCCCGTCGTGCCTTGGATCGCGTCCGGTGTCGGCATTAAACATGGGCACTCAATTCATCAGCCCGTGTCGATCCTCGACACCGGGGCGACGGTCATGCGCTCCTTAGGATTGCAGACGCACACGGAGTGGGAGAGCCGACCGGTCGAAGAGATTTTCCAGTTTGCCTTTATCGCGGCGGCGCCCAATTCGAATGTGCCGTAAGGATTAGTCATGGGCACTCTCAGCGGGCTCGACGCATGGCGGGTGGTCCTGCTGAGCCTGTCCTTATTTCTGTACGGAGGCGCCGTTTCGCTGGCGGTCAGTGAGGCCGCTCCGCCGCCGAGCTATACGAAAGAGCACGCCATTATGATCGATCCGACAGTGCTCGATCCTCCATCCTGGTGGTACGTGCCCGGGGTCACGCCGTCTATCTACAACTCGGACCCTGATTCGCTGGATGCATATAAGACAACCGATAAACGGACGCTCGCCTTGAAGCCGGGGAAGTACAAATTCATCAGCTTTACGTTTGATTTCCCTTTCTCGGTGAATCTCGATGGCAAATTGGATTTCGCGCCATCGCTCGATCAATGCGTGGAAGGACGCGGGACACAAACCCTGGTCGTCCGTTGCAAGCGGACATACCCCTATGGTGGACAGCCAGACTATACCTATCAATAAGTCTGGCTATCTGGCGTCGCGCATCGGGCGGTGAGGAAACTGATGAGTCCGGTGCCGTGTGTGCGAAGAAACCAAGGATCAATCCGGTCAAAGATGAAGAGGACATGAAGATGACGCAGGCGCTAGACGATTTGTTGGAAGCACTCGAAGACGTCGACGATGCCACTCGTGAGGAAGCTGCCAAGGCGCTCGGGGCAATGGCCAATCCCAAGAGCCTGGATGCTCTGATCGGTGCCTGCCAGGACGAATATTGGGCTGTTCGTGCCCATGCGGGGTCGGCTTTAGCAAAAATCGGAGGCCAGCGGGCCGCTGACGCGCTCGTCGGCTTGTTCAACGACCCCATTATGGAAGTTCGGAACCAGGCGGTCGAAGCGGCCGCAACCTTGGGCGTCGGCGTGCTGGACCGGATGATCACTGCTTTGAAGGACGAGCGCTGGCGGGTGCGGGAGCATGCGGCCAAGACATGCGGTGACATCCGTGATTGGAAAGCGGTTGACGCGTTGATCGCCGCCTGTCGTGATCGTGACGGCGCCGTCAAGAGTGCCGCCGCGGAAGCGCTTGGGAAAATCGGTGATCCGAAAGCGGTGCCAGTCATGATTAGATTATTTCGCGATACGTCGAAGATCGTGCGCGAGACTGCCGGCACGGCGCTGGTCTACATCGGACAGCCTTCAGTCGATCCGTTGATCGAGTGTTTCAAGGACAAGGATTTTGTCGTGCGGTGCCATGCCGCACGCGCCCTGGGCGGGATGACGACCGACTACCAAATAGGCAGGACATGGGTGCGTGATCCGAAGGTTGTCGACGCGCTCATTGCCGCGCTGAAAGACCCGGATCGCGCTGTCCGCGAAGATGCGACGATTGCCCTGGGCATGATCGGAGATCCGCGTGCCATTGACGCCTTGATCGAAGCCATGAAGGACGGTGCGGTCAAGCGCCATGCCATCGCGTCACTCGGAATGATCGGTGACCCACGGGCACTGGGACCCGTGCTTGATGCTCTGAAGGGGAAGGGGATCCGGCAGGAAGGCACCCCCACGCCGGGCTGCATCGTCAGCGAGGATGCGTTCATCAAAGAAGCCGCGGCCACGGCCTTGGGTCAATTCCGTGATCCGCGAGTCATTCCCGATCTAATAATGTTGCTGAAGGACGGAGTTCTGCGTGAAAAGGCGAGTGCCGCCCTAGCCGCGATTGGCGATACGGCGATCGAACCGCTCATTGCATTTCTGTACGATCCCAAAGCCTCGGAGGTTTCGGCCGAAGGCGAACGGGTACTTTCCTATGCTTCGGTTCGACTCAGCGCGAAGGACGCACTGCGGCAGCTTGTGATGGAAACCCTAGAAAAACTGGGTTGGACATTGCCCCAGGAAGATGTCGCGGTGAATTCAAGCTTCGTGGACAATGCGCGTGTAGATAAGCCGCTCGGCGAGGCGGGACGTTTCGGCCCAGCCGGAGACCTCGCCAAGTAGTCGCGACTGTCCCAGGGCGATCTCTGTGCTAGTGCGTTCCTTCTGACCTTTCTTGCCGACCCGGTCAAATGAAGCAGGGCCCTCCACAAAAGGTAATGGGCATGTGCGTCCATGACATCCGGTGCCTGAACCTCTTCCCACTGGCCTAGCCCACCGATTCACGCTCAGATTGGTTGAGCGAACCATGCTGCCTGATACTGGCTCAATCGATGACTGTTCGCGTTGACCCTGTGAAAATGGCTATGCTAGGCTCACCAATTCTGAGGAAATGCGCCTATGGCTGATTCGGTAGCCGAGCAGATCGCCGCCCTGCAGGATGACGATTGGGCAATCCGCGAGGAAGCCGCAGTGGCATTGGGGACCTTTCGAGACCCCCGAGCAGTCGGGCCGTTGGTTGGTCTACTGCGTGACAGCGATCGGGCGGTGCGGGAAGCGGCTATTGGCGCCTTAACCGCGATTGGCGGTCCTTCTGTCCCGGTTCTCGGTCTCTGTCTTTCCGATCCGCAATTGGGCGTGCAGGAAGCCGCTTCGTCCGTCCTGGCATCGATCGCAGACGAACGGGTGATCGATCCGCTGATTGGCGCGTTGGCGAATAGTGATTGGATCGTACGTATGCACGCCACGAAGGCGTTGGGACGCATCAAATCCGCGATCGCTATCGACCCCTTAATTCCGCTGTTGCAAGATAAGGTGAAAGCCGTCCGTGAAGAAGCCGCGGTCGCATTGGCTGAAATCGGCGATGCCGCGCTTTCCTCATTACTGGACGCCTTAAAGCACCCTGAATGGTTAGTGCGGTTGCACGCGGTGGAGGCCTTGGCGAGAATGCGGTCGCCACACGCAGTCGAACCGCTGCTTTGGGTATTATTTAACGATACCGACCAAGCGGTCCGAGAGGATGTAGTCCGAGCCCTGGGCCAGATTGGCGACAGCCGGGCCACCGCGTTTCTCGTGACTGCCATGAAAGAGCCTCGCCTGCGCACGCTTGCGGTGGAAGCTTTGGGTCTAATCGGCGACCGCTCGGCCGTTCCGCTCCTGGTGGCCCTTCTCCAAGGCGCTAATCAACCTGACGGCGTGCGTCCGGTGGCCGGGTGTGGCGACAGGTGGGACGAGGAAATGGTCACAAAGGGCGCCGCAGTGCGTGCCCTGGGCAGCATCGCGGACGATATCGCCATCCCTGTCTTATTGAAGGCGCTGGATCAGACCGAGACCCGCGCCGATGCGGCCGCGGCATTGGTCAGATTTGGATCGAAGGTGATAGCGCCGTTATTGACGATCATGACACAGTCCTCCGATGAGAACGTGCGCTTCCATGTCAAAGAAACTCTGACACAAGTGGGATGGCGGGCCGGCCGGATTTAAGTGATTTCGAATGTGTGAGGTTGCGCGAAACGCTCGATTTGCTGAAGCGTAGAGACGCGAGGCGCGGCGTGAGCCGGATGTATGTCCAAGGAAACCATCGAGACGCTCGTAGCTGAGTTGGTCCATGAAGAGGACTGGCGGCGAATGCGCGCGACGGCTGCCTGCTTGGCCGGCGGTCCGAGAGCCGTACAGGCATTGATCGAGGTTCTACGCTCAGGAACGTCTGATCTTAAACGAGAAGCCGCCGCCATGTTGGCACGAATCAAGGATCCTCATGCGGGCGTCGCGTTGGTCGGGTTGCTTGAAGACCAGGATGAAGGCGTCCGCCGGGCTGGTGCCACGGCCTTGGAGCAGATGGCGGGGGTGCTCGATGCCGAGACGGCCGCTGCCTTGGTCGCGTTATTGCCCAAGACGGCGGAGGGAGACACTCGCAGACTGTTGACGCATCTGGTCGGAGCGATCCCAACGGCCGTCGCTCCTCTATGCCAGATGATGAAGCAGGGGGATCCCGAAGCGCAAGTCACGGCTGCTAGCATGCTTGATCATTTGCTGGATCCCAGATCCGTCGACGCATTCATCGACGCGATGGCGCTGCCTGCAGTCCGGGACCTCGCCGTCGGGACCCTGAAGAAGCTCGGGGCCATTCGAGAGCGCATCGATGACTCGTTCAACGCCTTGCGTGATGTGGAAGGCGCGAGTGAACGTGAAGAGGCCCGCATGGCTACGGTCATTGACCTGCTTGGAATCGGCCGTCCGAGTGTTGAAATTCTCATCGAATATCTGGAAGACGACGATTGGTTGGTGCGCGAAGCGGCGGCGGATCTCCTGGGGAAAATCGCGGATGTTCGCGCGGTGGAACCCCTGATGAAGCGTCTGGAGCAGGACAAGGACACGGGAGTGAAAGAACTCGCGATCAAAGCGCTCGGATTGATCGGCGATGCCCGCCCTACACGGCTGTACCTGGAGGCAATTCCGATTCGGCCGTTACGTGTGTATGCGATGGAGGCCCTGGCCAAAATCAAAGATGTCGAGGTTCTGCGCCCTGATAAAGAATTGTTCGATCGACTACGCACGGATCGTGACGGGTTAGTGGCATATAATGCCGGATTGATCGCCGATAAACTGGAAGCGATCGACAGCGCCCATGCAATCAGCCGGGAAGGACATGGCGATGAGTGACGAAGGACAGTCCGAACGAGTCGAGCAATTGATCGGCGCATTGCGTGATGACAACGAAGCCCTCCGTGACCATGCCATTGCAAGCCTGAGCCAGTTAGGCGAGGAAGCGATTGACCCTTTGATCGGCTTGATGGCCGACGAAGATGTCCTGATCCGGGAAGCAGCCACAGTCGCGGTGGTCAGGATGGGGCCTTCCGTCGTGGACCACTTGATCGAAGCGATCGAAGATGACGAATGGGCCATTCGCGAACAAGCGGCATCCGCGTTGGGAAAGCTCAAAGATCCTCGAGGGGTGGAACCATTGGTGAAAGCCCTCAAGGATAAGGACGGTGCTGTACGCACCGCTGCCGTGTGGGCGCTCGAGCGGATCGGTGATGCCCGAGCAGTCCCCGGGTTGGTCGAGGCATTGACGGACGGCACGGTTCGCGAAGATGTCGCACGCGTCCTCAAGAAAATCGGCGATGCGAGGGCAGTGGATGCCTTGATCGACGGCTTGCTGGGAAACAATTGGATGGTCAGGCGTCATGCCGCGGAAGCCTTGGGGAAGATCGGTGACGCTCGCGGCATTGGGCCGTTGATTGAATCTCTTAGGGATGAAGATTGGCTGGTTCGGCGCAATGCGGCAGAGTCCCTTGCGAGGCTGGGAGCGAAGCAGGCTATTGATCCCTTGCTCCCATTACTGGAAGACGAGAATACGATGGTGCAGGAAACGGTCGAAGGGGTTCTGGCAAGCCTGGGATGGAAACAAGGGGATCAGTAACATCATTTCCGGATCTCAATGTAAAGGAAAGATAACATGGCAGATGAAGCTCCCGTGAAACTCATTCAAATCGGCCCGAAGGGCGGGGCCAAGAAAGACGGCTTCAACCTCGTTACTGAACGTGTGGTAGCCGTCAATCCTATAGCCAAACAGGTGGAAGTCGAACTCTTGGCCTACGACGGCAAAACCGTCGTGCTTGATGTCGACGAGGCCGCACTCGAAGAACTTCAGCAGCTCAAGCCCGGCGACGGCGCGACGATCCGCGTGGTCGAAGAGGGTGGCAAGCGAATTGCCAAGAGCTTCAGGATCCGAGCCAAGGATCCTGATGCCGCGAAGGCTGACGCGATGCTGCTGGACCTGAAGGACAGCCATTGGCTCAATAGAAAATACGCGGCAGAAGTCTTGGGCGAACTACGAGAACCCCGAGCCGTCCGTCCCCTCGTCGATGCGCTAACCGACGAAGTCGGCGACGTCAGGCAGCGGGCCTACGATTCATTGATTAAGATCGGCGGCCTGGCGGTTCCGACACTCGTGCCATTGCTCGTGTCCGAGGAGGATGAGTTACGACAGTCGGCGACGGAAATCATCAGAAAGATCGGCAAGCCCGCGGTCGAGCCGCTGGCGACTGCGCTCGCGGAAGCCGATGATCGGTTGAAGGCTCGCGTCCTGAAAGTCCTGGACCGGATGGGCTATAAGCCGAAGGTCAAAGACGCGGTGAAAGCTGAAACGCCCCGACTCACTCAGTCGCCGAGCTAACCGGGATTTTTAGTCGGACGTCCGACAGATACATGGCGGAAGCCGAATTGAGTGACGCGACTGGATTCATAGACATTGCGTAGGTCGATCAAGATCGTCCGGCGCATCACCGACTTCAGCTTGTCGAAGTCGAGATTTCGGAATTCATTCCATTCCGTCATGAGGACTAGTGCATCGGCCTCGCGTGCGGTCTCATAGGCATCCTGACAAGGAGTGATCCGAGGCAACAGCTTGGATCCTTCCTCGAGGGCAGCGGGATCATAGGCACGAACGGCGACTCCTTGGTCTATAAGCGTCTGAGCAATGGAAATCGCCGGGGCTTCGCGCAGGTCGTTCGTATTGGGTTTGAAGGATAAACCCAAGAATCCGACCGTCGTCCCCTGTAATCCCCCGAGCGCTTCTCTGATCTTGTCCACCATGCGAATCCGTTGCTCGGCATTGACGGCTGCCGCAGCACCGGCGATTTGCATAGGGTAACCGGCCTTCTCGCCCATTTGAACTAGGGCGGCAAGGTCCTTTGGAAAGCAAGATCCGCCAAATCCGGGACCGGCATGAAGGAATTTGGAGCCGATTCGCTGGTCCAGGCCCATTCCCTTGGCTACGGTTTGCACATCCGCCCCGACCCGTTCACAGAGTGTCGCAATCTCGTTGATAAAGGAGACTTTAGTCGCGAGGAATGCGTTCGAGGCATATTTAATCATTTCGGCCGTGGCCACATCCGTGACGACAAATGGAGTTTCAATCAGGTAGAGCGGGCGATACAAATCCTTCATCAGCGCAACGGCACGCTCGCTGTCCGATCCAATCACGACGCGGTTTGGCCTCATGAAGTCTTCAATAGCTGAGCCTTCGCGCAGAAATTCCGGATTCGAAACGACATCGAACGCCACCTTCCTGGCCTGGGTGCTGGCGATGACCTGTTGCAGGAACGCGCCTGTGCCCACGGGAACGGTCGACTTGGTGACGACCACTTTATAGGAAGCCATCTTGGTCGCAATTCCACGTCCAACTTCTTCAACGAAGGAGAGATCAGCCGATCCGTCCTTCTTGGGAGGTGTTCCAACGGCGATAAAAATTACTTCCCCGTGATCAACGGCTCTCGTAAGTTCCGCAGTAAAATTGAGGCGGCCTTGGCCGATGCCTTTCGCAACGAGCTCGGTGATGCCGGGTTCATAGAACGGGACGTCCCCTTTCTCGAGGCGTGCGATGCGCTTCGCATCGTTGTCCATGCATAGCACGTTGACGCCGAATTCGGCGAAACAGGCGCCCGTGACCAGTCCGACATATCCGGTTCCAATGACGCTGATCTGCATACTTCGTTGCCTCCTCTACGCGATGGACCCACGCAGTATACTCTGGGCCATCGCCGTGGGCAAAGAGGATTCATGTATGGTTCGAGACACACACAGAGGCCCGCTTCGTTGACAGCTTCCAGACGCGGTGGTTACTATGAGCGCCCCCCGCGGCGCAGGCACAACAAGCGGCCGCCCGAAGAGCATTAATGAAACCACTTCTTTCTGCATGACCCAGGACTTATCAGTTCGCCATCCCAGATGGTTCCTGTTTCTCACCGCGTTCGTCACGGGTGCCGTGGTGATGGCGCTGGAAATTCTCGGTAGCCGCCTGCTGGCTCCTGTCTTCGGTAACTCGCTCTTTGTGTGGGGTGCTCTTATCGGAGTCATTCTCGCGGCTATGAGCAGCGGATACGCCTTCGGGGGTTGGATCTCTGATCGCCTCCCAGGGGCGCACGTGCTCGCGGGACTTCTTCTGTTTTCGGGTTCGTGGACGTTTCTCGTCGCATGGGCGAGCCAGCCTATTCTGTTCAAGGTGGCGGGTATGGTCGAAGATCCCAGGTGGGGCCCGTGCCTTGCCGCCACCGTCTTGCTCGCCCCGCCTGCATTCGGGTTAAGCGGCGTGTTGCCGGCGATGTTCCGACTCGCCGTCTCCGATCTGAACTATCTCGGGAGACATACCGGCAGGATGATCGCCCTGTCGACAGTCGGAAGCCTGGCGGGAACCTGGGGAACGGCGTTTTTTTTCCTGTCATGGATAGGCAGCCAGGCCTTGGTCGCGTGCCTCGGTATCATGCAGACGACACTCGGATTGTGGTGGCTTCTCAAAGGGACGGCCGTCACACGGGTGACAGTGGTGCTCTTGGTAATGATGAGTGGAGGGCTGGCAGTCGGCGCGTGGTCTCCCGTCCAAATGCTGAAGCCGCCGATCTACCAGGAAGACAGTCCTTATCAACAAGTCAGAATTCGAGAGGATGATCTGTTTCGCTACCTCGTCCTCGACCGAACATTTCATGCAGTCATGTGGAAAGCTGAACCGGTCACCCTCTTTCTGCCGTATAGCCAGCTCATGGTGTCATCCCTGGCTCTTGTGCCTGAGGCCAAGCGGGCGTTGGTCCTGGGCCATGGCGGCGGATCCTTCGCCAAGTGGCTCGCACGGTTCTGGCCCGATTTGGACCTGGATGTGGTCGAATTTGATCCCGTGGTCGTCAGGATGGCCGAAGACTATTTTGCCTACCGTCCTCCTGCTCGGCATCATGTGTACGTTCGTGACGCCAGAGCCTACTTGAACGGTACCGCTAACACATACGATCTGATCTGGGTCGATGCGTTCGCTCGACACCTCGTCCCGTTTCATCTGACGACCCAGGAATTCTTTTCGGACCTGCGTAAGCATCTGACGCCGGAGGGTGTCGTCGTCGTCAATCTGGCGGCATCGGGGAACAGGGGCGATCTCGGAAGAGCCAAAGCGGTGGTGCAAACGATGAAGCGATCTTTCCCTCTCGTCGAGACTTATGCGGTCAAAGGGCCATGGCCGTCTAAATCACGTGCCGAAAATCTCTTGTTCTTTGCCGGCGAGCCCGTCGAACATAATACAGAATTGGATTTTGCCACCAAGGTTGCTGCCCTCGTTGAACGTCATCGTCTTCCCTCGGAGGCAATCGCCTTGTTGTCGACACGGCGGACGGAACCGTGGGAATCAGGCGCAGTGCTAACCGATGATTTCGCCCCCTATGATCTGCTTATTGGAAGGGAAATAGCTGAGGATCAGCCAGGAGGGGGTCCCTAGCAAGATATTGATTCTGAAGTGGTTGTCTTGTGGACAGGTTCGCCCTATGACTGGCCCGTTGCCCGAACTCGCGTCATTAACGATGTTGCTTCCGTTTTCGAGCCTGTGCTATAAGGTTGCCTCCAAATTTAGAGTACCAAAGTGGGCGTGCATAACGCGGATCGGATCAACGGGTGTCGGAAGGGTCAAGGCTACCTGATCGTGGCGGTAGTTATTTACCAACCTAATCACATCTCTTCTTCTTTTTAAGGAGGTAGGTCATGGGCAAGACGATGTTATGGGTCTTTTTCGGCCTCATAATGGTCATTGCAGGCGCGTCCTCGGCGCTGGCGCACCAGGCCGGCGGAGTCGAAGTCGGCGATTTGGAGACCGGATCGGTGGTCGGTCAGCCGTTCAAGGAATTGGATGTAGACGCAGAGCTCTACGCCATCGAGATTGGCAACCTCAAGACGTGGTATCCGCCCACCACCGCAATTGATTTCAAAGTGCGGGCCGGGCGTCCGGTTGTCATTAAGGTGACCAACAGTTCGACAGCAGAGCACGGCTTCTTGCTGACGGCAGAAGAAACGCAGTCGGCTCCTACCGTGTTGAAGGCTCAGTTGGTCCTCAAGCCCGGCGAGACCAAGTACGTCGGTATTCCAACCAGCGACCTTTTTTATGCGACAACTGGAAACATCCTGAAGTACCGCTGCCATCTGCACCCCGCACATGTGGGTGGTAAGCTGATTATGATTAAGTAGTCGTCGAACGCGAGAGATAATCAGCGCCCCCGCTGCCTTGGCGGTTGTGGGGGCGCTGGTGTTTTCATCACGCTTCTTCGGTCCGGCAGTCTGCAGCAGGTTCAAGCGGGACGTTCTGACTCCCCTTCAACTCCCCGGCCACGATTAAGAGAAGAAATCGACTCAACGTCGGCTCCGCCTCTCGTCGTTCTTTCACGATGGCCTGGACGTCGACAATCATTTCATCTCCATCCCATTGTGTTTGATTAATAACCCAGTAGTGACTGGCTGCATCGGGGAATTGTCGGACGACAAATTTTTCGACGATGCTTCCGATGTCTCCGGTACTGGCTTGGGATGGCCACGTGCAGACCATTGAACACAAGAGAGTTCCGAGCAGAATCCATCGAGAGCGCATAGCTCACCTCGCGCGTGATGGCAGGATCGGCTCCATTGGACTAGGTGGGTCTGTGGAGAGCCGAATGTGGGATCCAAATAGATTGTACTGCGAGCGCAGGGACAAAGCTACCCAAAGCGCAGAACTCGTTGTCATAAAACGCACGAGCCCTGCTTCTTTCATGGAGAAGCAGGGCTCGTGTCCGTCCCTATAGGCGGGGAATTAGTTCCGAACGCCGCTCCACACCTTGGCGGCGTCGATGGTTTTATCTGGATTCAGCTTCCTGGCCTTCTCCAGCAGAACGTCCGTCGTCTCGGGATAGGCGGGATCAGAAATGCAGCAATTATCCACAGGACATACAGCGGCGCATTGCGGTTCATCGAAATGGCCGACGCACTCGGTGCAGCGGTCATGGGTGATCACATAGATGTTATCGCCCACTCCCTGCCCGTCGCCGACATGGTTGCCCTTCGTTTCCGCATCGCTGCGAGTTTCAAAAATCGCTTCGTTCGGACATTCGGGTAGGCAGGCTCCACAAGAAATACATTCGTCGGTAATCAGCAGTGCCATGACCCTCGCCTCCTTCTCACTACAGCTACGAACCAGGTTGACAAGATTGCGGCGCCACGACATAGTGCGTGACGCTAATAAGGCGTCATTCTATTCTGCGACTCTTTTCCAAGTCAACAGAACGGCGTCCGTGCATAAGGCCTAGATCCCCTGTTATTATGGGCCTTTGGGCCCAGATTGCGTTTGCCAGAGAGACAGGTTAACGGTGACCGCCACCGAACGGGATCAGAAGAAAAAGCGGATCGTTTTGATGATCCTGCTTGCCGTGCTGCTCATGAGCGTCTCCATGTTCCTCGTGCAGCGCGACGATGCGAAAACCATTATCGTGACGTTTCCCAATGGTACGCAGATCGAGGCAGAAGTCGCTGATACGCCCGAGAAGCTGCTTTTCGGATTGGCATTTCAGGAAGCATTGCCCTCGAATGGGGGAATGATCTATATCTTTGAGTCTACTGGACACCATCGCGTGACCACCAAAGCCTACCGATTTCCTGTCGACATGATATGGGTCGACGAAAGTCGACACATCGTCTCCGTGATGGAGAATGTCCAGCCTTGCCAGCAGGGGACTTGTCCATGGCATGGGTCGACTTCCGATGACGTGCGGTACCTGATCCAAACTGAGGCGGGTTTCGTCCAGCGACAGGCCTTGACCATTGGCGGCGAGTTGAAATACACCCTGCATATGTAAGCGACGGGTGTCGCGTCGAGCCAATCCACGACCGGAGGCAAGTTTGGCGATTGAAGGGTTTCAATTAGTCGCGAAGGTCGAAGACCTGCCTGCGGGCCGATCCAAAGTTGTCACGCTCAACAACCGTACCATCGCCTTGTTCAACATCGAGGGGAAGGTCTATGCCATACATAACCTCTGTCCGCACGAGGGCGGTCCGTTGAATGAAGGCCGAGTGAAGGGGTTCGTTGTCTCGTGCCCCTGGCATGACCTCGCGTTCGATATCAGGAATGGCCAGGGCACCGATGGAGGAGGGTATTGTGTCGGCAGTTACGAAGTACGTGTCGAGGGCGACGAGATCTATGTCGGTCCGCGACGGAAAAGCTAGCACCTTTGAAGAACGGATGATATGGACGCTACGGAGGGGTTACCGGGCGACGGCAAAATGGTCGATGCCACACTCGATCAACCGATCGAAATCCATCTCTGGGAAGATCGGACGAGAGGGGAACTCTGGATTCCCAGTTATGACCCGTCTGCGTTAGCCTTACTCGGTGACGACTACGTCAGGGTGGCCGGTAACAATGCTGTCGATAACGGTCAACGCACCTTTGAATTCAAGGCGATGAAACCCGGAACCTTCACGATACTCTTCGAAAAACGCATGGGATGGAAGTATACGGCCGAGGACCGGCGCGTCTTTCATGTCACCGTTTCGTCAAACGCGAGGGCATGATCGTGCCCGAGACGGCATTTCTCAATGGACGGTTCCTTCCGTTGGCAGAGGCGACGATCTCGATCGAAGATCGTGGCTTCCAATTTGGGGACGGAGTCTATGAAGTCATCAGGACCTATCGAGGGCAACCCTTCAAGCTGAATGCGCATTTGGCTCGGTTGGATCGCAGCGCCCAAGCCATTGACCTCCGGCAGCCATTTTCATCTGACCAGTGGGCTGACTATGTGAAGGAAGGTCTGCGTCTGGCTGCCTTTCCGGAAGCAAAAATCTATGTGCAGATTACGAGAGGGACGGCGCCACGTGACCATGCCTATGCGCCGGATCTTCAACCGACCGTACTGATGACGATTCGAGAGCTGCAGCCCCTGAATGCCGGCATCCAAGCCAACGGCGTTGCCGTCATAACAATGAAAGATATCCGCTGGGGTCGTTGCGACATCAAGAGCATTAATCTTCTCGCCAACGTACTGGCTCGCCAGCAGGCCAAAGACCGCGGAGTGTTTGAGGCAATCCTCGTACGCGATGGCCAGGTGACGGAGGGCGCAGTCAGCAATGTGTTTATTGTGCGGGACCGGAATCTCTTCACCGCTCCCGAAGGTGCCTGGATTCTCTCAGGAGTGACACGTGAGGTCGTGCTGGATTTGGCCAGGCACGAAGGGCTCACGGTGCAGGAGCGATACTGCTCTGAGCAAGAGTTGCTCGAAGCGACGGAGGTTTTTTTAACCGGCACGACTGTCGAAATCCTGGCCGTCGTGCAAATTGATGGCAAACCGATCGGAAGGGGACAACCGGGCCCGGTGACACTGAGTCTGGCCAAGCGTTTTCTCGGCAAAACCCGATAATGGGTCTCTTGCTTTGACAAGGGTGACATGGTATTGTGCCACCTCTGCAAAGTGGGCTCAGGCCCACTTTTTTGTTTGAACGCGGACAGAAACATCAAGGGAAGCGGGGCTAGGGGTGCTGGTGAAGGAGTCCCGACCGGTCGTCGATCGCATCAGCGAGGCAGTGTCCCCCATCCTATGGACGTTGGGCCTCGAATTGGCGGATGTCGTATGCGTGGGGCAAGGGTCCCGTTCGGTCGTGCGGGTCTTCATCGATAAACCGGAAGGGGTCACGTTGGAGGATTGCGAGCGCGCACACAAGGCGCTCGGTCCCGCGCTCGATGTGGCCGATCCTTTTCCCCATGCCTATACGCTGGAAGTCTCCTCTCCGGGGCTTGACCGGCCTTTCAAACGGCTTCAGGACTATCGTCGGGCGATCGGAAAACGAGTTACGCTGAAGCTCCGAGAACCCTTCGCCGGACAATGGCGCCTGGTGGGAACATTGACCGACGTCGCGGATCAGACGGTGACGCTGGCGGTTGACGATCGACCGTCCGTTCGTGCGGTGACGCTGGAGCAACGGTTAATTGCGGAGGCCAAGCGGGCCGTGACGTGGTAAGCATGGGGGGTGTTCGAGTGGAGAGCGAAACATGAACCGAGAATTGATTTCCGTCATTGATGAAATCGGCCGCCAGAAGGGAATCGACAAGACGAAGGTCATTGGAGCGATCGAGGCGGCGTTGCAGACTGCGGCCAAAAAGCGCTTCGGACAGGCGGAAAATATCCAGGTTGAAATCGACTCCAAGACCGGAGAAATTTCCGTGGTCTCCAAGAAAGTCATTGTCGAGTCGGTCAGCAATCCGAAAGCCGAGATCTCTCTTAAGGAGGCTCGGGCCTACGACAGCGAGGCGGAAATCGGAGACGAGATAGGTTCGCTGATCGAAATGGATGAGCTCGGACGCATCGCAGCCCAGACGGCTAAGCAAGTCATTTTTCAAAAGGTCCGGGAGGCGGAATGGGAAGCGGTCCAGAAAGAGTATTCCACCAGGCAGGGGGATCTGGTGAATGGCATTATCCTCGGTATGGAGCGTCGCAATTACCTGGTCGATTTAGGCAAAACGGAGGCCATTCTTCCTATCCAAGAACAGATTCCGCGTGAGACCTACCGCCGCGGCGACCGTGTCAAAGCCATGTTATTGGAAGTTCGGCGGACGCCGAAAGATGTGCAGGTCATTCTGACACGCAGCCATCCCCAATTCGTCTCGAAGCTGTTCGAGTTGGAAGTGCCTGAGGTCATGGAAAAGATTGTCGAGATCAAGGCGGTCGTACGGGAGCCTGGCGATCGCACGAAGATTGCGGTCACCTCACGAGAAAAGGCTGTGGACCCTGTGGGCGCCTGCGTGGGAATCAAAGGCTCGCGTGTCCAGGCAGTCGTGCGCGAGCTGCGAGGAGAAAAAATCGATATCATCACGTGGACATCGGATCCACGCGTGTTTATCGCCGAAGCATTAAACCCCGCAACCATCGAAAAGGTTGGCGTGGACGAGGAAAAAAAATCCGCTCTGGTCGTGGTTGCGGATTCCCAACTGTCTTTGGCGATCGGCAAGAACGGCCAAAATGTGCGGCTTGCAGCCCGCTTGACCGGCTGGAAAATCGATATCATCAGCGCCACAGAGTACGAAAAAGAAAAGGCTGAGCGGGATAAAGAAATCAAGGCGGCGCTCGCGGAAGAAGCGGAGGCGCAACGGCAACAGGAAGAAGCACGTCAACAGGAAAAGGCCCAGCAAGAGGCGGAAGGGTAGCAAATTTACTTGTATGCGCGTGTATGAACTGGCGAAACAGCTTGGGATGGAGAACCGGGATTTGATTCCTGAGCTCAAGCGATTGGGAATTACCGTAGCGTCCCACAGCAGCGCCCTGGAACCGGAGGCGGTGCAAAAAGCACTCGAAAAGCTTGCCTCGAAGCACAAGACATCGGCCAAGGGAGTCGGGCGATCCGGCGAGTCCGATGCAGGACGGCAGAAGGAGACCGACGGAGTCCACTCTCCGGCCGGTGCGAAAGCGGGAGTTCATCCTGCGGCGGCGGACGACTCCAAACCGGATAAGCGCCGGATTCTGATTAAACGAAAACGAGATGAGGCGCCGTCCGAGGAGCTTGCCCCGCTCGGACACGAACCGCTTGTTGCACATTCAGCCGAACCTCCCGCAGTCACGGTGTCGCCGCTCCATGCGCCGTCGGAAGGTCCGGTGGTTCATCACGAACCGCACGCTTCCGGAATGACGGCAACGACCGAGCCGCCAGCGGCAACCAAGCAGGCCCCTGCGGTGACCCCCGAAAACTTGACGGGTAAGAAGAAAGCCCTAGAAGAACTTCAAGCTGAGGGGCTGAAGGATAAGCTCAAAAAAGTTCGAAAGCCTGGACGCGTTCGAGAAGAGGATGAAGTGCGGGTGCGTGATGACGCGGCTCGTTGGCAGGATCTTCGGGCCATCCCGGTTCAGCGGCGTGAGGATCGCAGCAAGCACGTGCATCATAGTACGCCGGCCGAAATAACCAAGCCTCGCAAAAAGAGCGTCAAACTTACCCCGGGAATGACCGTCAAAGAGTTTGCCGAAATGATCGGCCAGCGACCAGCCGACATCGTGCGGAAATTGATGGATATGGGCCAGATGTTGACATTCAATCAGCCAATGCACGTCGAGGCGGCGTCAATGATTGCAGAAGAGGGCGGATTCAAAATCGAGATCTCGGTTGAAAAAGCGGGAGACGAGCTGCTCGAAGATATCATTCAAGTTCAGGGTGAAGCGCGTCCCGAGCCTCGGCCGCCGGTAGTGACGATCATGGGGCACGTCGACCACGGCAAAACGTCGCTGTTAGATGCCATTCGAGAGACCAAAGTTGCGGAAGGCGAGGCCGGCGGGATTACTCAGCACATCGGCGCCTACACGGTCACGGTCCACGGAAAACAGGTCACGTTTCTCGATACGCCGGGCCATGAAGCATTCACGGCGATGCGTGCGCGTGGAGCCAAGGTCACCGATATCGTCATCTTGGTGGTCGCTGCTGATGACGGTGTCATGCCGCAGACGGTGGAAGCGATTCATCACGCCAAAGCGGCCGGCGTGCCGCTGATTGTGGCGATGAACAAAATCGATAAACCCAGTGCCAACCCGGACCGTGTGCGCAATGCTCTTTCCGAGCACGGGTTGATCTCAGAGGCCTGGGGCGGCGACACGATCATGGTCGAAGTGTCAGCCAAACAAAAAACGGGCCTGGATCAGTTGTTGGAAATGATTCTGTTGCAGGCGGAAGTGTTGGAGTTGAAGGCGGACCCGCATCAACTCGCCAAGGGCACCGTTGTGGAAGCCAAGCTCGAACGGGGGCGTGGGCCAGTAGCCACTGTCCTTGTGCAGAGCGGTACGCTGCATGTGGGCGACGTATTCGTCGTCGGTGCTTTCAGCGGCAAAGTTCGTGCGTTGATCAACCACACCGGATCCAAGGTTCAACAGGCCGGGCCATCGGTTCCGGTCGAGGTGATTGGTTTGCCAGGCGTGCCCTCCGCAGGCGACGTATTCCAAGCGGTCAAGGATGAACGCATCGTTCGTGAGATCGCCGAAGATCGAGCGCGCAAACAACGGGCTGCAGAATTGGCCGGTGCCGGAAAGGTGTCGCTCGACGATCTCTTCGCCAAGATCCAGGAAGGGTCCGTCAAGGAGTTGTCGCT
>Ga0075419_10000880_pt1 | contig 19339 bp, 20 predicted proteins | sample SoiMetdeltSBSDD3_FD_76900 | JGI IMG/M metagenome (GOLD analysis project Ga0075419, IMG submission 76900) | Bulk soil microbial communities from a Populus tree surrounding site in Tennessee, USA - Soil MetaG P. deltoides SBSDD3 | ecosystem: Environmental > Terrestrial > Soil > Tree plantation... | reverse complement strand
TGCCGATCTACTACTTGCCCGAATGTCTGGCATGCCATGGTAATCCTAAAGGTGAATGGGATATTTCTGGTTATCCTAGGGAAGGCGCAAACGAGGGAGACCTCGCGGGAGCTATCAGCGTCCGTATCCCGCTTGAAGCGAGATAGCAACATCGCGATTGGAAACGAGTATCCTCCTTCATGCACTGACGAGTCATGGCAATTGCGTTGTGGGATCCCAAGCCTATCTGCAACTGGAGTTGGCTCCGGTTTCTGGAGGCGAGCATCAGGCTGCCAAGGCAACCCCTTCAATTTTAAAGTGGAGCAAGGCCGTCAACGATGGTGGGTTCCCCTCGCCTCTACCATTTTTTGAACACGTTGATTCTAGGCTTCAGGTCCTGAAGCCGGGCTGCGCTGTGCCAAAATACTCTTGTTTTTTCCCCGCTGAGCTTGTCGATTTCGCAATCGGTTGGGCTTATGTTTGTGCCGATCCACAACAAACGATGGCTACGCTTCACTCTTTGGTGCGGAAGGCATGAGTGCTGAGGAACTAACGACCAAGCTCACACGTCTCCTCGAAGAGTTAAAAGACAATCGAGAGCATGCCGAGCACCAGTATCAGGTCACTAACCAAGGCAAACTGGTTACTCGCGCGTGGGATGCAGTGAAGGATGACATCGACGACCTCGGCAAGGATCTCTCTCTGACGCTTCGCATGGCCTACGGCGATGTTTGGCGGTTCAATATGTTCTTCGAATGGAAGTCTCCGATGGGCGAGGTGCCGCTTCGAACGAAGGTTTCTTTAGCACGTGCAGAGCAAAGGTTGTCCGCCTATTTAGGGATGAGTCCGGCCGAAAGATTCCGAGGTTGCCTTCTTGGGTTGGCAGTTGGTGATGCCGTCGGTACGTCAGTAGAGTTCCGGCAGCGGGGCACCTTCGAGCCGCTGACGGACATGGTGGGAGGCGGACCGTTCAGCCTTCGTCCCGGTCAGTGGACCGATGATACATCGATGGCTCTTTGCTTAGCGACCAGCCTTGTCGAGCAAAATCGCTTTGACCCAGCGGACCAGATGAGTCGTTACTGCCGGTGGGCCGACCATGGCTACCTCAGCAGCACGGGGACCTGCTTCGATATCGGGACCACCACAGTGCGCTCGCTCCGGCGTTACCAACGTGACGGAAATCCGTATGCTGGCTCACCCGACCCAGCCCTTGCCGGCAACGGCTGCATCATGCGCCTAGCCCCTATTCCAATGTATTTCTGTCCACATCTCGAAGCGGTGGAGCGTTTCGCGGCAGACAGCTCGCGCACCACGCATGGCGCCGAAGAGTGCGTCGACGCATGTCGTTTGTTTGCCAGAATCGTTTGTCGCGCTCTTCTTGGCAGGTCCAAGGATGCGGTCTTACTCGGAGATGCGAACTCGTTCTCCGCCGGGAAAAATGTGACCGCCATTGCCCGCGGATCCTACCGGAACAAGGAAGCGTCGGATATTCATGGATCGGGATATGTCGTGCACAGCCTAGAGGCCGCGCTGTGGGTATTCGGTCGCACACACAACTTTGCGGACGCGATCCTCATGGCAGCCAATCTGGGCGAAGATGCCGATACGACCGCCGCGGTGTGCGGGCAACTCGCTGGGGCTTACTATGGGGAATCGGCAATTCCTTCACACTGGTTGGAGCGTTTGGCGCTTCGCTCCGAGATTACTCAACTGGCTGACCTGCTTCGACGCTCCACCTAATGGACCCGCGGAGGGAAGAGTTTTGAACTCCCGATTCACGCAAATCACTTCAGGTATGCAGACCGGAATTTATTTCCTCAGTTCTCCGACTTTTACATCAGTTGCCCACCTCTCCGATCCATTGCAGTCGTGCTCGAAGCAGCGGACCAGGCGCATGAGTTGAGTACATAACCGTTGCGGCGATAGAGCACCGATCTCCGTTACGAACTGGGTTCACCACCAAGAGCGGAGCCGCAGAACTTCCCTCTGAGCACCATCCGACATCAAAAACTTCGATGCTTCCGGTCTCGTCTTGAAATTGAAACACATACCCCGGAAATGTTCCGCAGCCACCTTGATTAGGAATGGCCGTAATCTTGGTGATCGTGCCTTGGAAGCGGACACGATGCAGGTTGAAATGTTGGGGATCCTCGACCACTTTTCCGATGGCCACCAAGTCAGCCGGGCGCGGGTCGAGCGCCAGCACTTCAGCGAAAGGCCAGCAGAAGAGAAGTGCACAACACGTCACGGGAATCACAATGCTTGCGCAGCCATATGACGTGTTAGCTTGCATGCCGGCGTTCTATGATCTTCCTCTCAGTCTTTTTCTGGGTGAAGCCAACTGGCTATCGCACCAGTGACTGATAGCGATTCTTGGTCGTCCCATGATTGCTCTCCACTCGGGTTCAAGGTGAAGTGAGGTTTGCCACCACGCGCAGGGAAAGGTGGGACAGCATACGGTGGTTTTCTCCAATTGTGCTCATTTTGTGCTCAACTCCACCTCACTCTAGCCTAATCCAGCCTACTCCAGCGAAAGTTCTAGATTCTGCTAAACCCTGGCTAGAATAGGCCCGAGTGAGTCTGAGTAGGCTGGAGTAGGGTCGCGAAAACGCTTTCCTAAACCGCGGGTCGCGAATCAGGCTGCAAGGGCAACTCCTTGAATTGGAAAGCGGAGCAAGAGGACAACGCCTGCATAGCTTTGCTAGGTGAATCCATTAACAGGGCTTAGGGGCTTTTAACCCCTGAGGGAGAGCTCGAGGTTTGCCGCACGCCTCGTTGATCTGATCTTGATTGACGAATGCGTTCTTGAAGCTTGCGCCCTCAATTCGCGCTCTTTCTAAGGAAGCCCCCAATAGATTCGCCTCTTCAAAGTTGGCATTGACTAAACTCGCTCCGCTTAAATTAGCGCCCAACAACATCGCCCTTTTGAAGTTTGCATACTCGAGATCAGCATCGCGCAGGTCAGCGCCTGCTAGCATCGCTGTATCGAAATTGGCTCCCTTCAGCTTGGCCTTTTTCAGACGCACACCCGCAAGCATCGAGTTTGTCAGGTCCTCGTTCTCTAACCTCGCACCGTCCATACGTTGACCTGGTTGTATTTTCTTGTTCGATTCCTTCTTTGGGGACTCGATAGAATTGGGGTCTGCAGCGACTGCAAGGTGAAGATTTGTTTGGTTCCCTGGCGATAGTAGTGGCAAAGCGAAAAGGTAAAGCACCGCCAGCGCGATCCCAGCGAGCCCTGCGTTCCTCACCATTGTTCTCCCGTGGCCAGGCGCCTAATAAGTTTGAAAGTCTAAGGTATTATGCTGGTCCGCAAATACAATCTTCAGCAATACCTCAGAAGGAGGGTGCCCAGGGAAGTGGATTTGTTTTTCTTTTGAATGACACACACCTTACAGGCTGGGATGTGGTCTGGATTTATAGTCATTCTTTGAGTACCCTAATGGGTGCTCTGGAAGATACTTGCAGGATCCTCACCTATGGTATGGCCGAGAACGATTTGCCTCGTCACCCTCTTCATACACGTGTTGGCCGTCGTGTCGATCGCGGTGGCCACTGAGCCACTCACGCCTAAGCCGGAAGCCCAAAATCCCGTACTTCCGACTCCCGCTCCAGTCCCGCCCAAACCACATACTCAGGAAAGTGAGTTAAAACCACCGCCCGGTAAATCCCTCATGGAAGGTTCTGGCAAGGACCCTGCTCCATCTTCTGCGCCAATGCCTACGAAGCCGACGGCCAAATCCGCTTCTGCGTCAAATGGAGTCTCTCCACAGAAAGCTCCTGTCATCGTGCAGCCGCTCCCGGAAATTGTGGGAAAGGACGGCGCGCCTATGGTGCTCATTCCAGTCGGTGAGTTCACCATGGGAAGTGATAAAGGGGACGACGATGAGGAGCCGGTTCATAAAGTGTTCCTCGACAGCTTTTATCTCGATAAGTTTGAAGTGACCAATGGGCGATTCGCTAAGTTTGTTGAAGCCATACAAAGTGAGCCTCCCTGGGGATTTGCCGACAAGGAGACTCCTGTGCTGCGTCAAGATCAGCCGGTTCGCTGGGTGAATTGGATGGAAGCCATGGGGTATTGTCTGTGGGTGGGCAAGCGCCTTCCCACTGAAGCTGAATGGGAGAAAGCGGCCCGTGGCCCGGACGCACGAGTCTATCCCTGGGGGAATGACCCTCCTACCCTGGCCCATGCGGTCTTTGGTTTGAAGGAGGGTTCCGATACGGTCTCGGCCATCGGCAATCGTGACAAAGGTAAAAGCCCTTACGGCGTGCACGACCTGGCTGGGAACCTGTATGAATGGACGACCGATTGGTACGACGAGCAATTTTACAGCAAGAATCCAGCCATTAATCCTCGAGGGCCTGCAGAGGGGTCAGCCAAAGTTCAGCGAGGTGGGTCATATATTAACGGCGCGTACCGCCTACGCTCGTCCTTCCGTACCAAGGGTGATCCCACCGAACACGACCCAAATGTCGGCTTTCGTTGCGCACAGGACGTGCCAAAGCAGCCGTAGACAGCGCGAGGCTCAATCGACCTCGCGGCATGCCACTTCCTGACGAAGACCATGAAACAGTATCGTGTGAAACCAGCCAGTCGATTGTCGTTGAAAGCACATGATCCAGATGACACAGGCGACTACAAGAAAAATGACCAGGGCAAAGCGGCCGCTAAGGCTGAAACGGAGAAGCATATCGCTCGCCTGCGACGACTTCAGGAACGATTGTATGCCAATAATAGCCGGGCGCTCCTGATCGTCCTCCAGGGTATGGACACGAGCGGGAAAGACAGCACCATCAAGCAGGTGATGTCCGGCGTCAATCCGCAGGGTTGTAAGATTGTCGCCTTCAAGACTCCCTCAACGGAAGAATTGGCCCGGGACTTCCTCTGGCGAGTCCATCGCGAAGTGCCTCCAAGGGGGTTCATTGGTATTTTCAACCGGTCCCATTACGAAGATGTGCTCATTACTCGCGTGCATGGCTGGGTGTCCAAGACGGTCGTGAAGCGCCGATACGATCGAATCAGAGAATTTGAGAATATGCTGACAGAGAACGGCACTGCGATCTTGAAGTTCTTCCTCCATATTTCGAAAGGCGAGCAGAAGAAACGGTTGGAGGAGCGCATCCATGACCCCGAAAAGCGATGGAAATGGAATTCTGGCGACCTCGAGGAACGCGAACGCTGGGCTGACTACATGCAAGCATTTGAAGACGTGCTGTCTGCAACGAGCACCGAAGAGGCGCCCTGGTACATTGTGCCCTCCAATCGTAAATGGTATCGAAACCTCGTGGTGGCCGATCGAATCGCCGATGCCTTGGAAGCCATGAAGCTCAAGACTCCACCACCTCCTTCTGGTGTAGATTTTTCCAAGCTCAAGATCGTTTAAAAAGCTAACGAGGTGCTGTTCAGCGATACGATGCTGGCACGTGTTGTGCGAGGCACTGTCAGTTGTTGGTCCCATTGACACGGTTGTCTAATGAGCGTAGGACAGATATGCGGCTTAATTGAGTCACCGGAGATTTGGGGAGATTGGGCAGACCGCGCGGCTGTCATCCAGGTTTCTCGGTGACTTCACAAGAGAGGAGGGTGGACATGGACGACGCGACTCCACCTGGCCCGTCAGGCCCGCCGATAGGAGGGCGGGTTTCTCGTCGATCGTGCTAGCCGGATCCTCCAGGCTGTGCCGTGATGGCACCACAGACCAACTGGATATAAGCCTGCTTCTCCGGAGCATCCGTCGCGGCGCGAGGAACACAAGCGCCTGGGATTGACGACGTCTCCCACGACGAGACACTCGTATCACCTGACATCGCGCGGGTCAATCGAACCGCAACAATCCAATTTCAATCCGGCGTCCTAAGCGCCAACCACGGGCGACCTCCCACCATTGCAAGGTCGCCCGTGCCATATTTCTCTCCGCAAACCGACACCGCATGGTCCACTCGTATGCGCTTCTTCCCGACGAGCCCGTCATTTGTTCTGGGCCGTCTCAGGCAAGTCGTCTTGGCGTTTTTTCTTCCACAATAAGTAAAACGGGATGCCCGCCATCACCGTCAGCATCCCATACAAAGCCTCGAGGGGGCGCTGCAGCAGACTCGAGCACACAACGAGTAACGAGGAGATGATCAGTAGTGCCGGCAGGATCGGATAGGCCGGGACGCGGTACACATCGGTGGGCTGGTCACGTCTCGATCGGAGTGGGAAGATGGTGGAGAGCGTCAGGCACATGAAAGATGCCAGAACCAGGCCGCTATACACGATTAACTGTTCGAAGGTACCGCTGAGGATAAGGACCGAAGCCCAGAGTGTCTGAAGCATAATCGCACGCGCAGGCACGCCGCTTTCTGGATGACGGTGTGCCAGCCATGAACTGAGTACCCCGTCCTGCGCCATGGCCCAATAGACGCGAGGACCGGCCCATGTCATGGCGCTCACCGCTCCGGCAATGGAGAGACAGAGCAGGGCAGCGACCAAATGTCCGCTGCTTGGTCCCCACAATGCCGTTGCAGATTTCTCCGCGACCGGCACGATCGGTTCCTGAGCCAGCCCGGCGACAGATAGGGCGGACAAATACACGAAGTTTAATAGCACATAGATCGTGGCGACAAAAGCGGTGCCTCCGATCATGACTCTCGGCAGCGTGCGTCGGGGGTCGGTGATCTCAGTAGCAATAAAGCCCGCTACGTTCCACCCCAGGTAACAATAGATCACGATGACGAACGCGACGGCGATGGATCCGGCGTTGGGGGCTGTTGCAGGATGTGTGATCGACAGCCAGTCCCATTGTGCGGCACTTGCTAGCAAACCGCCTACAATAAGGACGCCAATCGCCACCACCTTCGTGCTCGTGATGATGCGCTGCAATCGGCCGCCACCGGCCAATCCGCGGCAATGAACCAACGTCACGAGCCACAACAGCGCGAGCGACAGTCCTTTGGCCCGCCACCCGCTTTCGTCCATCATGGGGAAGATTCTGAATGCGTACGCCGAAAAGCTGATTGCGGATGCGGCGACGGCGGCTCCGAATCCGATGGTAAAGGATGTCCAGCCGCTGAGAAAGGCCACCAACGGTCCATAGGCCTCACGCAGATACACGTAATCGCCCCCGGCATGGGGGAGCCGCGCGCCAAGTTCGCCATACACCATCGCCCCGCCCACAGCGAATAGCCCGCCGACCGTCCACAACAAGAGGATTAACATCGGGTCCCCCAGTTCTCGCGCCATCAGACCTGTGGTCGTGAAGATGCCACCTCCGATGATATTGCTGACGAGCAGACAACTGGCGGTAAACCAGCCGATTGTTTCAACACGCACGCTGGCGCGCGACATGGTTGAGGCCTTTCTTTTGTCGAGTGACTCTCCTACCATATCCGTCCATGCCAGAGAAGCAGACAAAGAGACCACGCATAGCCGGTACTCGGCGCAGACGAAAGCCGGCGGGACAGTCGACTGCCTTGACGGCAACAGAACTGCAGGCCGCAGCCCCGCACGCCGAAGTGGCCGACCTGCATCGAGCCATCGAGCAGGATGGTGGCAAGGTCCTTTCGGTATATCGGGAGCCTTACGGAGGCCATTGGGTGGTGTTGTCGGCGTTGCCCATCGAACTGGTTGAACCGACTCCGTATCAGCGCAACCTGTCTGATACTCATGTAAGAAAACTCGAAGCAGTGATCAGCAAGATCGCCCGGTTTCTTGATCCGATCATTTGCGTACGCGTCGCTAAGGACAATCAGACGGCGAAGTATTGGACGCCGAACGGCAATCATCGGCTCTCCGCCATGCGGACCTTGGGCGCGAGAAGCATCGTGGCGATCGTCGTGCCCGAAGCTGCAGCCGCCTACCACATTCTCGCTCTCAATACCGAGAAAGCCCATAACCTCCGGGAAAAGGCACTCGAGGTCATTCGCATGTACAAGGAACTTATGCAACTCCCGGAAACGGAAGAAGAGACTTACGCCTTGGAGTTTGAAGAACCGGCGCTCATTACCCTCGGTCTCTGTTATGAAGAACGGCCACGATTCAGCGGGGGCGCCTACCATCCTGTCCTGAAACGTGTGGAGGAGTTTCTTAAGAAACCAATGCGCACGGCGCTCGAGTCGCGGGAGGAACGTGCGCGCAAGCTCCTCGAGCTTGACGATGCCATTGTGAAACAAGTCAATGCGCTTAAGGCGAAGGGGTTGACCAGTCCCTACCTGAAGAGCTTCGTCGTCGCCCGCGTGAATCCGCTCCGTTTTCGCCCGAAGGACGCTCCCCCCATCTCCTTTGACGAGGTCATGGAACGCATGATTCAGGCAGCCGCCAAATTCAACCCTGAGAAAGTGAAGGTGGACGATCTCGCAAAATCAGGCGGGATACCGGACGAGAGCGAGTAGCGCTCCCCGCCTTGTTTCTATCCGAAGGCCCCTCGTACAATAACCAGACTCATTTAACAGGGAGGCCACGATGGGTCTTGCTGACAACAAATGCATCCCTTGCCGCGGCGGCGTGCCGCCGCTTCCCACTGACCGGATACAAATATTGCTGAAGGAACTCGGTAGGGGCTGGGCCTTGAATCCCCAGGGTCACCTCGAGCGATTGTATACCTTCAAGGACTTTGCCCAGGCCTTGTCCTTTGTGAACAAAGTCGGTGCCGTGGCGGAGGCGGAAGGCCATCATCCGGATCTCTTTTTGTCCTGGGGTAAGTGCAAGGTCGAAATCTGGACACACAAGATCAATGGGTTGACTGAAAGCGACTTTTACTTGGCAGCGAAGGCGGACAGGGAATTTGAACCGTTTCGAGCCGTGGCGGGCGGGTGATCACCACGTGAATCAGACGTTAGATTCAACGAGGCATCCAACGGGCGAGGCGCAGGTCGCGCTCGTCAACATGCCGTTCAGCTTCTCGAAGTATCCCTCCATCCAGCTTGGCACACTCTCGTCATTATTGAAATCCCAAGGCTTTGCCGTCGATTGCCATTATTTAAACGTCCATTTTGCCCACAAGATCGGTGTACCACGGTACGAATTGATCTGTGAAACGCGCGCACTCTTCGGTGAGTGGCTATTTTCCTATCTTCTCTTTCGTGAGAATCCTAAGCGTGCCGAATATCCGCGTGTCTTCAAGCCTGTCTTTGAACAGATTGCGCAGCAGAGCGGCCAGCCGATGGGCTATTTCGAGGAGATGGCCACGAGGATCACCCCGCAGTTTTTGACGTGGGCTTTGACGGCGTTTGATTGGAGCCGGTACAAGCTGATCGGCTTCACCTCTACGTTTGATCAAAACGTGGCCAGTCTGACGATGGCCAAGCTGATCAAGGACCTTTACCCTGACGTCATCATCGTGTTTGGCGGAGCGAACTACGATGGAGAAATGGGTCTGGAATATTTTCGGGCATTCCCGTTCATCGACTATGTGGTCGTTGGCGAAGGAGAAGTAGCCTTTCCCGCTCTTGTCCGGCAGGTGTTGTCAAAGCATTCGGACGGTGTTCCACCGGCAGTCGCCTTTCGGCAGAATGGACAGATCCGGTTGGTACCCGATCCCTCTCTCTTTAAGGACTTCGAACGGACGGGCCCGCCGGATTATGACGATTACTATCGTTTGTTAGCTGAACTTGGCGCTGCGGCGCAAGGACTGGACCGCATTCTCTTGTACGAGGGTTCGCGCGGCTGTTGGTGGGGAGAGAAACATCATTGCACCTTTTGCGGACTCAATGCTCAAAGCATGAAGTTTCGAGCGAAATCTCCGGAACAGGTCGCGCGTGAAATGACCTACCTCTCTCACCGGTATGATACGGCGCGGTTCAGGCTGGTCGATAACATTGTCGATATGAAATACATTGACCAGCTCTTTGGAAAGTTTGCCGCCGATCATTGCGATCTTGACGTTTTCATCGAGACCAAGAGCAACCTTCACAAACAGCAGATTCGAACGTTGGCGGCCGGCGGTGTCAAATGCATGCAACCCGGGCTGGAAAGTCTGAGTGCGACCCAGCTGAAGGCGATGGACAAGGGCGTCACTCCCATGCAGAACATCGTGTGCCTGAAGTGGAGTTTCTACTACCGTGTCACGGTCTCCTGGAATATTCTGTTAGGCTTCCCTGGAGAAACCAATGAAGACTACCTCCGTCAGATTGACATGATCTCGTCCTTGCTTCACCTGCAGCCGCCTGAAGCCACCGGCAAATTCTGGTTGGAGCGGTTCAGCCCCTACTATGCACGACCCTCCGAATACGGTGTACGATTGACCGGTCCGGGGTCTGCCTATGAGTATGTGTATGATGCGCGGCAAGTCGACCTGAACAAGATCGCCTATGACTTTGAATACGAGCTCGAGAATTGGCGCGTTGATCCCCATGTGTATCAGGAGTTGGTTTCAACCATCGAACACTGGCAGCGGCTGCATGCCACCGGTGATAGGCCGTTCTTGTATTATTCAAAGGCGCTGGGGTATGTGACGGTCTACGATGGCCGCAATCCAAAAGCGCCCACGCGGTGGCGCTACGATGGCGTGGCTGCGCTGGTCATTGAGATGTGCAATGAGGCACCGAAAACCGTGGAGCAACTCCTGGCGGCGGCCCATGTAGAAACCAGCCAAGCTGAGTTAGAACCGATCTTGGCCGACCTCACCTCGAGACGAGTCTTGTATCAGGAACGTGGGAGATACTTCACATTGGCCATTCCGGAACATCCTTATATCTAAGGATACCTTCCTCACATTGACAGCTTCTCGGTTACGTTGCGCATTTGCACCCCGTGAACGAGCGAAGCCCCACCTCGGATAGCGCAGGCTACGTGGATGGCTTCAGTCATTTCTTCGACGTTTGACCCCTTTTCCAGTGACGACTGCGTGTACGCATCTATGCAGTAGGGGCACTGTACGGTGTGAGCAACGGCGAGTGCGATCAACGCCTTTTCGCGCTCAGTCAGCGCGCCTTCGGCAAACACCGCGCTGTAGTAGCTCATGAACTTCTCCCAGAGTGCCTTGTTGCCTTTTTCCATGTCGCTAAACTTGCCGAGATCGTGCGGGTGGTAATAGGTGTCCATGCGGCGCTCCAATGATAGAGGTGATTGGCTTGACTTGATTGCGCGTCAGGCGTTGGTCGGAGGCTCAGGATCGGCTTGAGACAGCACCTGTGAGAAGCGGTTTCCGACGATGCCGGATACCTTTCCCATCAGATCGGTAACTTCCTGCCACTCATGCGGCAAGAGATCCTGCTTCAGTTGAGGATGGATCGACCATTGAGCTTCGACTTGCGAGCCGTGCCGGCTGACCAAGACGCGCAGTAGCTCGACGTCCCACGAGGTCGACTCCGCTCCTGCCGCCTGTGGATTGCCCTTCGAGGATCCTGAGGGAGGGATAGTGGTGGCCATCGTCCATTCCTTCCGTTAAGGGGTCCATCATAACGTAGGGCAAATCGCGCTGTACATGGCAAATCATCTGCGACCAGAGCCAGCGAAATTGGTCAGGAAGAGAGGCCTTCGCTGATCACGGCTAGCATTTCATCGTGGATTCGTCCATTACTCGCCACGAGCTCGGACCGGTAAATCGAGTGCTCGTGCCCTCGAAGGTCGGTAACGCGCCCGCCGGCTGCTCTGAGGATGACGACGCCCGCAGCCATGTCCCATGGGCTCAACTTCACCTCCCAAAAACCATCGAATCGGCCTGCGGCTACATAACACAAGTCCAGCGCTGCGCTCCCTGTTCGCCGCACACCCTGTGTCTTTAAAGCAAACCGTGCAAAGTGGTTCAGATTATTATCGGCTGTATCTCGAATGTCATAAGCAAACCCCGTGACCAGGAGGGCACCATCCAATTGGGTTGTATCCGAAACCGAAATCGGTTGGCCGTTCAAATAGGCGACGTGACCGGCTTCCGCGGTGAACAGTTCGTCTCGAGTGGGATCGTACACTACCCCTACGACTCCTCGACCATTCCATTCAACCCCGATTGAAACTGCATACATTGGGACACGATGGGCGAAGTTGGTCGTACCGTCCAATGGATCGATGATCCACTGGTAGCGCGATGTGGGAGGTGCGTCGATCCCTCGCTCTTCGGCGAGAGTGCTGTGAGTCGGGAAGTGCGCGCGGATATGGTTGACGATGCATTGTTCGGCCCCATGGTCGGCATCGGTCACAAGGTCAATCGCGTTTTTGTGTTCTACGTGAAATCCGCACCGGGCATACTCCAGCAGCAGGCCACCGGCCAATCTGCAAGCGTCTACGGCAACAGACAGCAGCCGTGCGGTCGTGACAATCTCTTCTTGCGGTTCCGGCATGCCGCAATATTAACACGTGACTTCCCACCGTCGCGCTCGAGTTGTATGGCTACAAGCCTTTTCTTCTTTGTCAGGCATTGACTTTCTATGCAAGCAAGCATATAAAGCAAGCATGCTTGCCGAGGGGGCCCTCCTTGGAAGAACTCACCGATATTTTGGTCGGCCTTGAACAGCGTATTAGCGCCTACAGGAACCGACTTCAAGACCTCGAAAAGAAACGTCGTCGTCTGGACGACGAGATCGCAACCATCAAGAAATACCTGGAACTGGCGGACACCCTGCATCGGGTGGAGGCAGACAAAGCGAAGTTGTCCAGCGCGGCGACACTGCTCATTGCAGACGAGAAGGGCAGTCGTATCCTTCCCGTCGAAGTAACTGATCAATCACGGGAAATCCTTTTAGGACGGAGTAAATATGCCGGGAAGAGCGTACCGGAAGCGGCCTATCAGGTGTTGCGTGAAGCAAACCGGGCCATGCATGCCAAGGAACTCGTTCAGCGGCTGCTTGAGGGCGGTTTGCACATCAAGGGCAAAACGCCGCTCACGTCTGTGGCGACATCGCTAAAGCGTGATAAGCGCTTTCGCAAAGTCGGCCCCAACACCTTCGAGGCCGTTGAAGATGTGTTGAGCCATGCGTGAATACGACGGCCTTGCAAGAGCTAGTAAGTTTTGAGAAGGGAGGTGAGCGTCTTGGCGACGAAGAAAGCAGCGAAGAAGAAAAAGAAGTAACTCCCGCCTCGATTCTAGCGTCGGGGGCGAGGCCACTCGCTCCCGACGTTATCGAGTCATCTGCCGGAACAGATTTCGGTAGTCAAAAACACCAAACAGTGAGCAACGATCTAGGAGGCTTGCAGGGCGACGCCTGACGATCTCAGGCCAGATGGGGAGAGAGATAGACTCGCTTCGGCTTGAATGGCTGAATGGTCGGCGTTCAACAACACCCAGCATTCCGGGTGGTCGAGAATCTGTTTCACCAGACGCGTATGGAGGGCATGTCCTGAGCGGTCAGCGATCAAATGGCCAATGAAGGGCAGCCCTAGAAGCGAGAAATCGCCAATCAAATCTAACACCTTGTGACGGACGAATTCGTCGGTGAATCGAAGACCGGATTCATTGAGGATGCCGTCCTGCGAGAGGACCACGGTATTATCGAGATTCCCCCCGCGACCTAATCCACGGGCCCACAGCGCTTCCACCTCTTGCAAGAATCCAAACGTCCTGGCTCCGGCGATATCAGACGCGAACGCACGGGAGGAATGTTCATACGCGTAGGTTTGAGTTTGAATCAAGGGGTGATCGTAATGAATCGTATAGGTAATGCGCGGGGTGGAAGATGGTTCAATCCTGATGCGTCGCGATCCGTCGACGATCTCGAGAGGTCTTGTAATCTTCAAAAACGATCGGCGTCGGTTCTGAGACACCACCCCTGCCGATTCAATCAATCGGACAAAGGGGGCTGAGCTACCGTCCATGACCGGCGCTTCGCTTGAGTCGATATCAACATAGGCATTATCCACGTTCAAGCCCGCGAGTGCCGCTAAGACGTGCTCAATAGTTTTGACCTGGAATCCGTTCCCACTGATTGCTGTGCAGAGTTCGGTAGCTACCAAATGATCCACAGACGCAGCGAGCGAGGCCCCGGCATGTCCATTTCTATTGACGAACACAACCCCCGTATCAGCAGGGGCTGGTCGAATAGTCAAGGTGACGGGCTTGCCGGTATGAAGCCCTACACCTCTACAGCTCACTGGGTTTGCGACGGTCTGTTGCAGTCTCACAGAGCAGCCTCCGCTTCAACTGGACGTTCAGCAACTCTAATGCCAAGAGAATTTATGCGTGTAAACTACTATAAGTTATTGATAATTATTTGAATTTAGTTTCAACTGTCGTCGTATAGGGTTGTGGCTTAAATGTGACAGGTGTGACTTTCATAAGCACGTTTCTGGGAAGAAGCCAGTCGAATGGGGGTGATTTACGCTCGCTCTCGGATCCGCAGGGGTCTCAGAGGGAAGACAAGCGTGACCATCGCAATGTCAGTTTAACGCGATCAGGGTGGCCGTTGCAATACGGAGTGACGCATCGGCCTCTTTTGAACTTCTCCGGGAATTTCGGCGACCACTTTCAGGAACCGATCGAGTTCCACTGTGACGAGTTGAATGCAGTATCACGGACGTGGATCCAATTCGATTAACCCCTTACGGATCGCCAAAATCGCGGCTTGTGTCCTGTCATAGACCTGGAGCTTGTGAAAGATATTTCGCACGTGATTTTTGACCGTTTTCTCGCTGAGATCGAGACTGTTCGCGATCTCCTTATTCGTTTTCCCGTCCGCGACCAGGCGCAGTACTGTGATCTCGCGCTCAGTGAGATCGTGTTCCACCCAGCCGGGCTTCTTTCCCTTCTTTTGGGCCATCAAGGAGAATTCAGCCAGAATCTTGCTTGCGACGGAAGGATGGATCAATGACTCGCCCCGATAGATCGCACGAATGGCGGCGACGATTTGCGATGATTCCGAATCTTTTAAGAGATAGCCGGTTGCCCCCGCGCGGACCAGATCAAAAATATATTGCTGCTCCTCATACATGGTCAGCGCCACAATCCCGATATGAGGGAACTCGCGTTTGATCTGACGGGTCGCTTCCACCCCGCCCATCCGAGGCATGCTGACGTCCATGAGTATCACGTCGGGCATGAGCGTCTTGGTTTTCTCCACCGCTTCCATTCCGTCCTGCGCCTCGCCCACGACGTTGATGTCGTCCTTGGTCTTGAGAATGGCCGCGAGGCCTTCCCGTACCACGCGATGGTCGTCTGCAATGAGTACCTTAATTTTTTCCATCGTCGCCATGCTCCTTCTTTCCGAGCGGCACCTCGACCACGATCTTCGTGCCCCGGCCTTTCTTCGAATCGATTTTTGCTTCGCCTCCGACGAGCTTCGCTCGCTCGAGAATCCCTCGTACGCCGAAATGGTCCCACTTTGCCGGGTTATGGAGGACATGTTGCATGTCAAAGCCGACGCCGTTGTCCGAAATGGTGACTCTGAGTATGTCCAGATCAATCGTCAGTCGTACGGACACTCGATCGGCCTTGGCATGTTGGACGACATTGCTCAGAGCCTCCTGCACGATACGAAACAAAAAGATCTTTGTGCGAGGGAACAAAATCTGCTCATCTCCTGAAACCGTAAATTCGGTCTTGATGTGGTATTGCGTCTCATAGGACTTCAGGTAGTTGGTGAGTCCTGGAATAAGCTCCATCTTGTCGTATTGAAGCGGACGGAGATTGAAAATGACCTGACGGGCCTCATGGATCGCGTGCTTGAGCTGCTCCTTGCTCTCACGCAGCGTCGCCAAACTTGCCTTGGGATCTTTGCGAATCAACTGTTGAGAGAGTTCAAGTTTGAAGCCCACGCCGGCCAGGCTCTGGACCAGTCCGTCATGTATTTCACAGGCGATCCGCGTCCGTTCTTCCGTCACGGCAGCGCCCGTTTCCTTCACGTACAAGCGGTAGAGGGATTGATATTTGTTCAGCGTCTTCTCGATCTCGGCCGTTGCCCTGATTCGGGCTTCGATCAGCTCCCACATGAACTTGGCGCTTGCCCCGCCCAAAATCGTGACGCCCATGCGGTGAAAGTCTTGCAGAGATTGCCAGACATCCGGACTGCCTGAGACATCGATAATGAGATCGACGCGCTCAAGGTTGAGAAGCATGCGATAATCGCGCGTGACGGGAATCTTGAATCGCTTGGCCAATGCAAGGCCAGGCGCTGAGGCATCAATTTCAGCCACGGCCACGATGTCCACGAGGGGATCGTTGGCAAATATCTCGAGGAGTGCAGTGCCACCACGACCTGCGCCGATGATGGCGACATGCGTGACGCCGGCAGCTCCGTTTTTCCTGATCTGTTTGGACAGTTTGGTCTGCGAGGCCGGCATGTGCCCTCTACCATTATTGGAGCGTCGTAGAGTCTGGACGAGCGGGAGGAGAGGAAAGACGTCCGAGCGAGCAAGTGGGGAGCGTACTCACCGCTCCCTACGTTGCTGGGCCAATGTTCTCAGCTCGTCCATGAACTGGTCGATGTCTTTGAATTCTCGATAGACGGACGCGAAGCGCACATACGCAACTTGATCGAGCTGGTGCAATTCCTTCATTAACTCCTCGCCGACTACGCGGCTCTCAATCTCGGTCTCGCCCATTTCCTGAATGTGTTTTTCAATCCGGTCGGCCACCGCTTCGATGGTCGCCGTGCTTATTGGGCGCTTTTCGCAAGCCTTCTTTAGCCCCGAAAGGATTTTTGAGCGATCGAACGTTTCCCGGCGCCCGTCTTTCTTGACCACGACGGGAAGGATTTCTTCGACCCGCTCATAGGTGGTGTAACGGCGCTTGCATCCGAGACACTCTCGCCGGCGTCGGATGAGTTCCCCCTCCTTCGCCATGCGAGAGTCGACTACTTTGTCTTCCAGCTCGTCGCAGAAGGGACATTTCACCGGCGGTGATCCTGCCCTGCGTGAAGTTAGTAGGAGTGAAAAATCGGAAAACGGCTACACAGCGCTTTCGCCTGGTCGCGGATCTGCTCGAGCACTGCTGTGTCGTGTCGATGCTGCAAGACCCGATCGATCAAGCCCACGATCTCTTTCATCTCGGCTTCCTTCATTCCGCGTGTCGACACGATCGGTGTGCCGAGGCGGATGCCGCTGGCTACAGCAGGCGGCTTTTCGTCATAAGGCACGGCGTTCTTGTTTACGATGATGCCGGCCGCGTCGAGCGCGGCATCCGCCTCCTTGCCGGTAATTCCCTTGTTCGTCAGATTCACCAGCATGAGATGCGTGTCCGTACCACCGGAAACAATCTTGTAGCTTCGATCGAGCAGGCCCTGAGCCAACACACGGGCATTGGCGATCACTTGCTGTTGATAGCGTTTGAACGACGGAGAAAGGGCCTCCTTGAACGCGACGGCTTTGGCCGCGATCACATGCATCAAGGGGCCGCCCTGCATGCCGGGAAAGACGAACTTGTCGACGGCCTTGGCGTGTTCAGCCTTGCACATGACCACTCCACCTCGAGGCCCCCGGAGTGTCTTATGCGTCGTCGTAGTGACGAAATCCGCATATGGAATGGGATTGGGATGTAAACCAGAGGCGATCAATCCGGCTATGTGAGCGATATCGACCATCAAATACGCGCCGACCCCCTTCGCGATGGCTTCGAACTTAGGAAAGTCGAGTGTCCTTGCATAGGCACTGGCACCCACGACGATCATCCGTGGACGACATTCTTCCGCCAGCTTGCGGACCGCATCGTAGTCGATGGTTTCCGTTTGACGATCGACACCGTAAGAAAAGGCGCGGAAAATCATCCCGGAGAAATTCACTTTGCTCCCGTGGGTCAAGTGGCCACCCTGCGCGAGGTCCATGCCGAGTATCGTATCCCCCGGCTTGAGCACAGAGAGATAGGCCGCCATGTTGGCTTGAGAACCGGAGTGTGGCTGGACGTTTACATGTTCAGCACCAAAGATCTGTTTGCAGCGTTGGATGGCGAGTTCTTCGACCGTATCCACATGCTGGCATCCGCCATAATAGCGTTTGCCAGGATAGCCCTCGGCATATTTGTTCGTCATGAGAGAGCCTTGCGCGGCCAACACGGCGGGACTTGCGAAGTTTTCCGAGGCGATCAGCAGCAGCTTGTTACGTTGTCGTTCCTCTTCGGCATCGATGGCAGCGTAGACCTCAGGATCGGTGGCCTGCAAGGCATCAAGGGAGCCCACTGCATCTTTCATGGACATGAAGGCGCCTCGTTCTGTTACGTGGTAGCGGTTTCGGCTTCCTGTTTCTTGACCACGCGTACGGTGACTGCCGCAGTGACCTCACGCGGTAGTTTCACTGGAACGGTAAAGCTGCCCAACTCTTTAATGGGATGGGGCAGCTGAATTTTACGGCGATCTACCGTATAGCCTTGCCCAGCGAGACCCTCGGCAATGTCCTTGACCGTGACGGAGCCAAACATCTTGTCGTCCTTGCCGACCTGAGCCTCGACCGTCAGAGTGACAGTGGACATCTTTTTCGCATGCGTTTCGATCTCGAGCTTTTCCTTCTTTGCCCGTTCAGCGGCCACGCGCTTGCTATGCTCGAACGATTTGATGTTCCGGTCGTTGGCAACGACCGCCTTCTTGCGGGGAAGCAGGAAGTTCCTGGCAAATCCATCTTTTACATCAATGAGATCGCCTAGATGGCCGACCCCTTCCATTGTCTCTTGCAAAATGACCTTCATACCGCTAACTCCTTCTGTTGGAAAGGGAAAGAGGATACTGGAGGGGCCAAAGGAAAGTCAATTGCAGATCTTGGGAACTGACGGATTTTTGCCGCCTTGGCGATGGATCACCACGCTGTCACGGTCACTATCCAACCGCTGGACTCTCGTCGTCCAGCGCCCGTAAGATGGCCGCAGGGTCCGTTGAGACAAGACGATCATGACTGCCCGAGAGCTCATAGAATTTTGGACCACACAACTCACCGCTGAGCACCATCAACTTCGCGACTCCGAGACGGATAGACCAATTGCGCCGGCCACCGGGCGGCTGGTGCAGACTGTCGGAACACTGTACCTCTATGAGTTCAAGCTCCCGCCTGACCGCTCGGTGAGCATCGATACGCCGGTCTCTATCGTTCCGGACGACGGCATGGAACCGACTGAAGGCTTCGTATTGAGCCATCGGGATGGAGTGGCGTTGGTGCAGACGTTCGATGCGGTTGGATTGACCCTCACCAACGCCACAATAGTTCCCGATCGGGGAAGCTTCCTCATGGCAGCAGCTGAACGGTTCGCGCAGATGCTGTCGCGGCCCGATTCATACCGGCTGGGGCCTGCAGACAGGTTGGCCCACGTCTTTGACGCGTCTAGCGGACCAGAGCAGCCGGGCGGCTCATCGGCCTCCGTCCTCACGACGATGTGGTCGGAAGATGCGGCTCTGCGACAGCAGAAAGTTGCGGCCATGGCGATCGAGTTTATTCGGACGAACAAGCGAATTTTGCTTATCAGTCCTGATCATGATGCGGCGGACGCAATCAGTGGCGTCATCGCGAAGGCCATGAAGGCCGGCGGCTTAGTCTATA
>Ga0075419_10000879_pt1 | contig 19357 bp, 19 predicted proteins | sample SoiMetdeltSBSDD3_FD_76900 | JGI IMG/M metagenome (GOLD analysis project Ga0075419, IMG submission 76900) | Bulk soil microbial communities from a Populus tree surrounding site in Tennessee, USA - Soil MetaG P. deltoides SBSDD3 | ecosystem: Environmental > Terrestrial > Soil > Tree plantation... | reverse complement strand
CTCGACGGTGAGGTCGGCCTGCGCCACGGGTGCCCCGCCCAGCTCCTTCGCGACGGAGCGTGCGCGCTCCTCGCCGCGGTGGTAGTGGACGAGCACGCGCGCGCCCTCGCCTGCGAACGCCCTCGCGCAGGCCGAGCCGATCCCGCCGGACGCTCCGGTCACGAGCACTCCCTTTTTCGCGAGCCCGGCGTCGATGCGGCGTAGGCTACTCGGGTGCGCGTCCTCGTCATCTCGGACATGGAGGGCGTCGCCGGGATCGTGAAGTGGGAGCAGACGACCGGGGGCGAGCCGCTCTACGACGAGGGTCGCAAGCTCTACACCGAGGAGATCAACGCGGCCGTGCGCGGCGCGAAGGCAGCGGGAGCCGAGGAGATCGTCGTCATGGACTGCCACGGCGCCGGCAAGGGGTGGACCTTCAACTCGCTCCTGCCCGAGCTGCTCGACCCTGCGTGCGAGTTCGTCGTGCAGGACTCGTGGACCGAGTACACCGAGCTCCTCGAGCGGGGCTGCGACGCCGCGCTCTTCGTCGGGATGCACGCCCGTGCGGGAACCGCCCTCGGCGTGATGAGCCACACGATCTCGGGCCGGGACTACCAGAACCTGTGGTTCGACGACGTTCTCGTCGGCGAGACTGGGATCAACGCCGCCCTCTGCGGTACCTGGGGCTGCCCGGTGTTGCTCGTGACCGGAGACGAGGCGACCTGCGCGGAGGCGCGCGACCTGCTCGGCGACGGGCTCACCACCATTCCCGTTAAGCGCGGCTTCGGCGCCCATTCCGCTCGCATGCTCGTGCCCGCCCGTGCGCGCGAGCTGATCGAGGCGGGCACGAAGCGTGCGCTCTCGGACCTCGGCGCAGTCGCTCCCTGGGAGCTCGGAAGCCCGTGCGAGGTCAGGGCGGAGTTCAAGACGACGACCGCGGCGGACGAGCTCCGCTTCCGTCCGGGCGTCGAGCGGATCGACGATCGCACGGTCGTCTCGCGCGCCGACACCTGGTGGGAGGCGTGGCGGCAGTTCTACTTCTGAGCTCTGCCCCGAACCGGCACTCGGATTGACATGTCAGCCCGGAAGCGGTGTGATACCGCGTCACACCGGCACGCCGGGCCCTCCGGAGCGAAACAACTACGAGGCTCGGTCGTCTAAGCATTGGCCACCAACTCGGAGGAGGAAGGAATGCAGAGAAGGGGACACCGGCCGCGTACCTACGCGGCACTCGGAGCCCTGCTGACGGCTCTTCTGGCACTGGCCGCCGTCATCGGCGCGACAGCGACCAGGTCGGCCGCGGCGCCGGCGGCCGCCGACAGCACGGCGATCGCCTGCGGGAACCGGGTGTCGATCGGTTTCGCCGCCCCCGTCACCGGCCCCGCCGGCCCGCTCGGCCAGCAGATGGCACGCTGGGGCAAGTTCGCGGAGACGCGCTGGAACCGGGCGCACAAGCTCGACATCCGGCTCGTCCAGGGCGACACGCAGCTACCGGACACGGCCCAGGCCGTCCGTGTCGCCGAGACGCTGGCGTCGAACCAGTCGGTTCTCGCCGTCGTCGGCCCGGCCGGGAGCCAGGAGGTCGAGGTCTCGACCGCGCCGTTCCGCAGGGGCGGCGTCGCGAACATCTCCGGCACCGCCACGGCGACGAGCCTGACCGTGTCGGGCAAGCGGCGCGGCTACTTCTTCCGCACCGTGCCGAACGACGACCAGCAGTCGGCGCGGGCAGCCGCGTTCATCCGGCGGAACCTGCGGGCGTCGAGGATCGTCGTCATCGACGCGCAGAACAGCTACAGCACGGGCCTGGCCGACGGGGTCCAGCGGCTGCTGCGGGCCGCTGGCGCCAGCGTCCAGCGGGAGTCCGTGAACGAGGCGACGATCACCGACTTCTCGTCCTTGATCGCGCGCATCCCCAACGACACGCAGATCGTCTACACCCCCTGGCAGCTCGCCGCGAAGGCGCAGCAGTTCGGCGAGCAGCTGCGGGCGTCGGGCAGGAACGCCACCCTCTTCGGAGGTGACGGTCTCTACTCGCCGGACGACCTGAAGCTCCCGGGGACGCACGTGACCGCCTTCCCGGTGGCTCTCGGCAACCGGACGATCCGCGCGTACCAGCGCGGGCCGGGCGGGGGCAGCAGCGACCTGTTCGGGCTCCCGAGCTACGTCGCCGTCGATGTCGCAGCGCGTGCGGTCGAGAAGGCCTGCGCGAACGGCCAGGCCACCCGCGCCGAGGTGAGGCGCTTCATCGCCCGCACGAACATCCCGAAGGCGCAGTCGCTCCTCGGGTTCCCGATCAGGTTCCAGCAGACCGTGAAGCGGCCGCTGGGCCCCGGGGACATGCGGACGCCGGCGCAGTACATCGTCTACCGGATCAACGCGAACGGTCAGTTCGTCAAGGTCGGCTAGTCGATCAGTCCAGCGCATGCGGCCCACTCCGGTGGGCCGCATGCGTTTCTGAGAGGCTTCCCCGCTCGTGCAGCTGCCACTCTTCTCGGTCCTCGACACCGTGCGCGAGCTCGGCTGGTCCGGCGCCGTCGAGCTCTTCCGCAACGGGCTCGCCCTGGGGAGCCTGTACGCGCTGATCGCGCTCGGCTACACGATGGTGTACGGGATCCTGAAGCTCCTGAACTTCGCCCACGGCGACGTGTACATGGTCGGGGCGTTCATCGGCTTCGGCGTGCTCAACGCCTTCGGCGGCTCGCCCTCGCCCTCGATCGCGATCCTCCCGCTCATCGTTCTCATGTTCGTCGTCGCCATGCTCGGCTCCGGGGTGCTCGGCGTCGTGATCGAGCGTTTCGCGTACCGGCCGCTCCGGAGCTCGCCCCGCTTGACGCTCCTGATCACCGCGCTCGGCGTCTCGTTCTTCCTGCAGAACAGCATGCTGCTGCTCTTCGGAGCGCAGTTCCGCAGCTACCAGTCGTTCCAGCTCGGCTCGGACAACCCCGCCGCGTTCGAGCCCGGGCCGCTCGTCGAGCCCGTCTTCACGATCGCCGACGTCAACTTCCAGAGGATCCAGCTCGCCGTATTCGCGACGAGCATCGCGCTGATGGTCGCGCTCACCCTCCTCGTCGCGAAGACGACGCTCGGCAAGGCGATGCGCGCGACCGCGTTCGACCACGAGGCGGCGGCGATGATGGGGATCGACGTCAACCGCGTGATCGCAGCGACGTTCTTCATCGGCTCCGTGCTGGCGGGCGCGGCGGGGGTCATGTTCGGGCTGATGTTCAGCCAGATCAACCACTTCATGGGGTTCTACGCCGGCCTCAAGGGCTTCACCGCGGCGGTCGTGGGCGGTATCGGCAGCATCCCGGGCGCGATGCTCGGCGGGCTCCTCGTCGGCCTCGTGGAGTCCTACGCGCAGGGCTACCTCGGGGGCCAGTGGTCCGACATCGCCGTGTTCGGGATCCTCATCTTCGTCCTGCTCGTCCGTCCGACCGGGCTCCTCGGCGCCCGCGCGATCCAGAAGGTGTGATGGGCTCCCAGAGCGACAGGCCCCTGCCCCCGGAGCCGGTCGAGCCGGACGGGCCGCGCGTCGGCGTCGACGAGTGGGTCGCCTCCGCGGACCGCCTGCAGGACCGACCTGCCGGCGTCGCCGGTGCCCTGCGCCGGGCCGGCGAGGTCGTGACACCCCCGATCCAGCTCGCGATCTTCGCGGGGCTCGCCGCGACGGTCCCGTTCTGGCTCGGCACCGGAGACCTCTTCACCTACGGGATCTTCGTGCTCCTGTACGTCCTGCTCGGCCTCGGCCTGAACACCATCGTCGGCTTCGCCGGCCTCCTCGACCTCGGCTACGTCGCGTTCTTCGGCTTCGGCGCCTACATGTACGCGATCCTCTCGTCCGACCACTACGGGATCCACTGGCCGGCGATCGTCACCGTGCCGCTCGTCGTCGTCACCACCGCGTCACTCGGCCTCCTCCTCGGGATCCCCTCGCGTCGCCTGCTCGGCGACTACCTCGCGATCGTCACGCTCTTCTTCGGCCAGGCCTTCGTCGTGTTCGTGAACGCCACCAACCCCGTGGTGGCCGGCAAGGGCCTGACCGGCGGGCCGAACGGAATTGCCGACATCGACCCGCTGAGCTTCTTCGGCCTCGAGGCCACGACGAGGACGCAGCAGTACTACGTGCTGCTCGTCTCGGCGGTGCTCATCCTCACGGGGCTCCACTTCGTGAACCAGTCCCGCACCGGGCGGGCGCTGCGCTCGCTGCGCGAGGATCCCCTCGCGGCAGGGGCGATCGGGATCCCCGTGAACCGCCTCAAGCTGATGGCGTTCGCGATCGGTGCCGGGATCGCGGGCTTCACCGGCTGCATCTTCGGGACGCTGCTGACCGCGGTCACGGCAGGGAACTTCGACATCCCGATCCTGATCACGATCTATGCCGTCGTCATCCTGGGAGGCTTCGGGAGCCTGAGCGGCGTCGTTCTGGGTGCGCTCGTGATCACGGTCTCCTTCCAGTTCCTCGCGCCGGAGAACCCGCAGAACAACGCGCGCGTTCTCTTCTACCTGCTGATCGTCCTCGTCATCGTGCTCCTGCTCCGCTCGTGGTGGCGCGTCGCGCTCGTCCTCGCGGCGACAGTCGCGCTGGGAGTGGCCGTGCAGGCCGCCGTCGAGGCGGTCGCGCCGTCGTGGGCGGGCGGGCCGGTCGTCGAGGGAGGTCGTCTCGGGGACCTGATCGACAGCTGGGTGCTCATCCCGGAGGGGCATCAGGACTTCGGGAACGTCGCCTACGTGGCACTCGTCGTCGCCGTCCTCGCGGTGACGCAGCTCCGGCCCTCGCGCCGGATCTTCGCGCTCCCCGCGGTCGCGTACCTGGCCGCGGTCGTCTGGGAGACGAGCTTCGTCCTCCAGCCCGCCGTCGCCCGCTGGATCCTGTTCGGCGCGCTCCTCGTGGTTCTCATGAACGTGCGCCCGCAGGGGCTGCTCGGGACGCCGCGGGTGGAGATCGTGTGAGCACGGAGCCTGCACCGCTCCTCGAGCTGCGGCACGTCGGGAAGACGTTCGGCGGGCTCCGCTCGGTCGCCGACCTCGATCTCGACGTCGGGGAGGGTGAGATCGTCAGCCTCATCGGGCCGAACGGCGCGGGGAAGACGACGGTGTTCAACCTCATCACGGGGATCTACGCGCCCGACGAGGGGGAGATCCGGCTCGAGGGCCGCGACATCACCGGTCTCCCGCCCCACCGGATCGCCCAGCTCGGGATCGCCCGGACCTTTCAGACGCTCAGGCTCTTCCTGAACATGTCCGTCAAGGAGAACGTGATGGCGGCCGCGTACGGCCACACGAAGGCGGGCGTCATCCGGTCGGTCCTGCGCACGCCGGGCATGCGGCGGGAGGAGCGCGAGATCGAGCGGCTCGCGGAGGAGCGGCTCGCGTTCTTCGGCGACCGCCTCGTCGGCTACCGCTGGGGCCAGCCGGCGTACAGCCTCTCGTACGCGAACCGGCGCCGGCTCGAGATCGCACGGGCGACCGCGGTCAACCCGAAGATGCTCCTCCTCGACGAGCCGGCAGCCGGGATGAACCCGGTCGAGACGCACGAGATCACGGACCTGATCGGTCGACTGCGCGACGAGGGCGGCTACACGATCCTCGTGATCGAGCACGACATGCACGTCGTCGAGGGCATCTCCGACCGGGTCGTCGCGCTCGACCACGGCGAGAAGATCGCCGAAGGCGCGTTCGACCGGGTCGCGACCGACCCGCGGGTCGTCGAGGCCTACCTGGGAACGACCGGGACGGAGCGGAAGTGAGCGCGAACGGCCCGGAGCCGTTGCTCCGCCTCGAGGGCGTCAACACCTACTACGGGCAGATGCACATCCTCCAGGACGTGAACCTCGAGGTGGGCGCGGGCGAGCTCGTCTGCCTGCTGGGGGGGAACGCCTCCGGGAAGTCGACGACGCTGAAGACGATCCTCGGCATCGTCTCCCCGCGCTCCGGCTCGGTGGTGCTCGGCGGCCGCGACGTGACGCGGCTGCCGACCCCGCGCCGGATCGAGGCCGGGCTGGCGATCGTGCCCGAGAACCGGCGCCTGTTCGGCCCGATGACGGTGCTCGAGAACCTCGAGCTCGGCGCCTACCTCCGGCCCCGTGCGGACTTTCGCGACGACCTCGACCGCGTGTTCGCGACCTTCCCGCTGCTGGCCGATCGCCGCAAGCAGCTCGCGGGCACGCTCTCGGGCGGCGAGCAGCAGATGGTGGCCATGGGCCGCGCGCTGATGGCGCGCCCGAGGCTCCTGCTCATGGACGAGCCTTCGATGGGCCTTGCCCCCGTCCTCGTCGAGCGGAGCTTCGACATCATCCGCCAGGTGCACGAGGCCGGCGTCGCGGTGCTCGTCGTCGAGCAGAACGCCAACGTCTCCCTTTCGATCGCCGACCGCGGCTACGTGCTCTCGACCGGGCGGATCGTGCTCGAGGGCAAAGCCTCCGACCTCATCCGGCACGAGGGGCTGCGAAAGGCGTATCTCGGGCGATGAGCGTCGGTGCCGCCATCCGCCTGCGCTTTCCGATCTTCGAGCACACGACCTACGCCAACTCGTGCTCGCAGGGAGCCCTGTCCGTCGACGTCCGCGCGGCCTACGAGGACTACCTCGCGGGGTGGGACGAGCGCGGGTCGGAGTGGGAGCACTGGGTCGAGCGTGCCGAGACGGCACGCGCCGCGTTCGCACGACTCGTCGGCGCGAGCGCGGACGAGGTCGCCGTCACGACGTCCGTCTCGCAGGGCGTGAGCGGGCTCGTCAGTGCCCTCCCGCTCGAGCGCGGGCGGAACCGCATCGTCATCTCCGAGTTCGAGTTCCCCACCGTGGGCCAGATCTCCCACGCGCAGGAGCTTCGCGGCGCGGAGGTCGTCCACGTTCGGCCCGACCCGGACGGGCGCATCCCGCTGGAGCGCTTCGCGGACGCGATCGACGAGCGCACCGCGCTCGTCTGCTGCACCGCCGTCTCCTATCGAACCGGCTATCGCCTGGACGTCGCCGAGGTCGCGCGGCTCGCTCACGCGCACGGAGCCCTCTGCCTCGCGGACTCGTACCAGGCCGCCGGCGCGCTCCCCCTCGACGTCCGCTCGCTCGACGTCGACCTCCTCACGGCCGGCACGGTCAAGTACCTGCTCGCTTCCTCGGGGCTCGCGTTCATGTACGTCCGGCGCGAGCTGCACGAGCGGCTCGTGCCGACGCAGACCGGGTGGTTCGCGGACGAGGACATCTTCCGCATGGACATCTCCGACTACTCGCCTGCCTCGACCGCGCGGCGCTTCGACGCGGGCACGCCTCCGGTCCCGAACATCTTCGCGGGACTGGCCGGGATGGGGATCGTCGAGCAAGCCGGGCTGCCTGCGATCGAGGCCCACGTGCGGGGGCTCGTCGACCGTCTGCTCGCAGGCCTGGACGAGCTCGGCGCGACCGTCGCGACGCCGCGGGGCGACGGCGAGCGCGGGCCGCTCGTGTGTGTCGCCTCGACCGATGCGCCGGCGCTCGTCGAGGCGCTCGCCGCGGAGCGGATCGTGACCTCGGAGCGCGACGCGAACCTCCGCATCTCGCTCCATCTCTACAACGTCGACGAAGACGTGGACCGCATCCTCGAGGCGCTCGCGGGCCACCGCGAGCGCCTCGCCTGAGCGTTACGCGGCCTCGGGCCAGGCGACGAACGGCGGAGGGCGGTCCGCCCGCGGGCGGCCGGGCTTCGGCCACGCGCGCTCCCACCGTGCGACCGCGACGTTCCGGGCGTCACGCTTCCAGCGTGGCCGCTTCGCGCGTGCGAGCGGGTCCCGCCCGGCGAGGACCGTGAGGCAGTCCTCGCAGTAGGCGATCGGCCAGTGCTCGTCGCGCGAGCGCCGGTACGCGAACGCCACGGCTCTCCGCGCATGGACGCAGGCGTAGCGGACGCGCGGGTGGGGAGGTCGCGCGCGCCGCAGCGTCAGCGCGGACTCGAGCCGGTCGTCGTGCATCAGCACGCGGGCGATCGCTCGCCGGCGGACGTAGACCTGGAGGATCTCCATCCGCGCACACGCTAGGAGCCGGGGATGACGGTGCGATTACGCGGGCTTCGTCGCTCGCACGATCGCGCCGTGCATGCCGTCGGCGACGCGGTGCGTGCGCTCGACCTCGACGTCCACGAGCCCGGCCTCCTCGAGGCCGTGTCTGTACTCGGCCTCGGAGAGAGCCCCCGCGATGCAGCCCACGAAGCTCCCTCGCTCGGCGCGCTCGTCCGGTGACAGCCGGTCCTCGGCCACGACATCCGAGATGCCGAGCCGCCCGCCGGGGCGGAGGACGCGGGCGATCTCGGAGAGCACCTTCGGCTTGTCGGTCGAGAGGTTGACGACGCAGTTCGAGATCACGACGTCGACGCTGTCGGCGCCGAGCGGGATCTGCTCGATCAAGCCCTTCAGGAAGTGGACGTTCTTCGCTCCGGCTTCGCGCGCGTTGCGCTGGGCGAGGGCGATCATCTCGTCGGTCATGTCGAGCCCGTAGACGGTTCCCTCGGGACCGACTCTGCGCGCGGAGAGGAGCACGTCGATGCCGCCTCCCGACCCGAGGTCGAGCACGGTGTCGCCGTCCCGCAGGTCCGCGACCGCGACCGGGTTCCCGCACCCGAGGCTCACCCGTGCGGCGCCGTCGGGAAGCAACGAGCGTTCTCCGGCCGTGTACAGGCCCTGCCCGAAGAGCGTCGTCGCCTCCTCGCCGCAGCAGCCGATGCTCTCGCAGTCGCACCCGCACCCGCATTCGGAGGCCAGCCCGCGGGCCGCATCGGCGTACCGCTCACGCACCTGCTCGCGAAGATCCGTGCTCATACCGTGACTCCCTTCAGGTCGAGGACGCCCGCCGCGCGCTCGAGGCCTTCGCGGTCGAGGTGGTAGTAGGCCCAGACCCCGCGCTGCTCGCGCCGGAGCAGACCGGCCTGGACCAGCTTCTTCAGGTGATGGCTGACCGTCGGCTGCGACACGTCCAGCACGGGTGTGAGCTCGCACACGCAAACGGGCTCCTCGCTACGGGCGAGAAGGCTGACGATGCGGACCCGCGTCGGGTCGGCGAGCGCCTTGAAGAGCGCGGCCGTCGCGCGCGCGTCCTCGTCGGTCAGGTCGTCGTCCAGCGGCGCGCAGCAGGCCGCCGGCACGAGCATCCGTGAGAGATCGACGTTCATCGATGTATGAGCCTATCGGAGACATCGACGTTCGTCAATGTCCCGTGGGTGCTGCGATACTCGCGCGCATGGACGAGCTCGACTCCGCGGACGCTCTCGAGGAGCTGATCGGGCGCTACGACGCCGCCTGGAACGCGCACGACGTCGATGCGATCGTCGCCTTCCACGCGCCCGGGATGGTGTTCGAGAACCACACAGCCGGCGAACGGGTCGAGGGCGACGAGGTCGGCCCGCACATCGCGCGGATCTTCCAGAACTGGCCCGACCTCGCCTTCCGCAACCGGCGGCTGTACGCGCGCGACGGCGTGGTGGTCAGCGAGTGGACCGCAACGGCGACCGATCCGGAGGGACGGCGTCTCGAGTGGGACGGCGTCGACGTCTTTCCCTGCCGGGGCGGGCTGATCCTGCGCAAGGACGTGTACTCGGCGGCGCATCGCGCCCGCGTGCTCGACGGATGAGCGTGGCCGGCTTCGGGAGCGCGTCGATGAGCGGCACGCTGCGGCGGGTGCTCGTCCGGCCGCCCCTCGCGGAGGACGCGGTCAACTGCGCGCGGCAGGGGTGGTACGCGGCACCGGATCAGGCGGCCGCCGCCGCCGAGCACGAGGCGTTCTGCAGCCTGCTCGAGGACGCCGGCGCCGAGGTGGTGGTCTCGCGCCACGACCTCGGGAACCCGGATGCGATCTACACCTACGACCCGGTGCTCGTGGGGCGCGAGGGAGCGGTTCTCCTTCGTCCCGGCAAGGAGGCGAGGCGCGGCGAGCCGGCAGCGCTCGCGCCCGTGCTCGAGTCCGCCGGCGTGCCCGTGGCCGCGGAGATCGCGGCCCCCGCTCTGGTCGAGGGCGGGGACACCGTCTGGCTCGACGGCGAGACCCTGCTCGTCGGCGTCGGCTACCGCACGACCGAGGCCGCGGTGGCGGAGCTCGAGAGAGCCTTCCCCGGCGTCGAGGTCCTCGCGTTCGACCTCCCGCACTGGAACGGTGCGGCGGAGGTCCTGCACCTGATGTCGTTCCTGTCCCCGCTCGACCGCGACCTCGCGCTCGTCTACCCGCGGCTCGCGCCGGTGCGCCTCCTCCGGCTGCTCGCCGAACGTGGCATCGCGGTCGTGGAGGTGCCCGACGAGGAATTCGAGACGCAGGGCCCCAACGTCCTCGCGCTGGGCCCGCGACGCGCGCTCGCCCTCGAGGGCAACGAGGAGACGCGCAGGCGCATGGAACGGGCGGGTGTCGACGTCGTCACCTACCGGGGCGACGAGATCTCGCGCAAGGGCGACGGCGGGCCGACGTGCCTCACGCGCCCGTTGCTCCGAACCTGAGCTGCCACAGCGGCGGCGAAGCCGCCTTCAGCGATCTTCGCGCGACCGGAAGCTCGCGCTGGCGAGGTTCCGGTCTTGCGCACGATTCAGGAGAGACCGAAGCCGACCGCGAACCCGAGCGCGGTGAGGAGGCCCGCCTCGCGGCCGCCGAGCTCGAACGCCTCCGGCATCAGCGTGTCCGCGAGCATCACGATCAGCGCGCCCCCCGCGAAGGCCAGCACGAATGCGCCATCGGCTTCGGGCAGCCGGTTCAGGGCGAGCCAGCCGACTGCTGCGGCCGCGACCGACACGGCGACGACCGCGGTCCACATCGCGAGGACGCGCCCGCGCGTCCAGCCGGCCGCGAGCAGGCCGCTCGTCCCGGAGAGCGACTCCGGCACGTTCGAGACGAAGACGCCCACGACGACGGCGATCGGGACCGCCCCGTCCTTCAGGAGCGAGGCGCCGAGGACGAACGACTCCGGGATCCCGTCCAGGATCGTGCCGAGCACGATCGCGTTCGCGCTGCCTGCAAGCTGGTCGTCGCCGCTCGTGCTCTTGCGGCCGTGGCCCCCGCCCCGGTCGATGAGCCAGTCGCCGGTGTAGAAGGCCAGCGCGCCCGCCGCGAAGCCCGCCGTCGCGTAGTAGAGGTCCGTGTCGAACGCCTCCAGCACGAGCTCGTACGCGACCGACGCGATGAGAGCGCCCGCGCCGAACGCCATGGCGAGCCCGATCCAGCGCCTCCCCGGCTGTGCGACGGCGATCGCCCACCCGACCCAGAGCGAGCCGGCGGTGACGAGACCCCAGAGCGCCGCCTCGAGCACGCGCCGACTCTAGTAGTTGGTTGATCGGCAATTCCTCGCCGTGCGACTGGTCGCCGAGACACGGCTCGCGCCGCCCTCTCGCCCGTATTCCCGATACGCGCTCGGTTGGGCGGCGTCCCCGGCTCGGTCTCGGCCATCCCCCATCGACGGCCATTACCGATCAGTCATCCAAGCCTCCTCGAGGGTCAGCTGGCGGTGCGTCGAAAGCCCCGACACTCCGACGCCGACGAGGCGGAGCGCGCCTGGGCGGTCGCGGAGCCCGCGGTCGAGCAAGGCGCAGGCGACGTCGCCGATGACGTCCGCCGTCTCGACGCCGGCTCCGAGCGTCGTCGACCGCGTGCGGATCGAGAAGTCGGCATAGCGCAGCTTCGTCGTGACCGTGCGACCCGCGAGCCCCGAGTTGCCGAGGCGCGCCGCCACGAGCTCGGCCAGCCGCCGGACCTCGGTGTGGAGCAGCTCCCGGTCGGAGATGTCGCGCACGAATGTGTCCTCGGCGGAGACGGAGATCGTCTCTGCCTCGAGCTCGAGGTCGCGCGGGTCGATCCCGCGAGCCCGGTCGCGGAGGACCCTGCCGACGGACCCCGGAAGGATGGATGTGAGCGACTCGTCCGTCAGTGCGGCGAGCCCGCCCATCGTCTCGACACCCGCGCGCTGCAGCCGCTCCTCCGCGCGCGGGCCGACTCCGGGCAGCAGCCGCACGGCGAGCGGAGCCAGAAAACGGGCCTCGCTGCCGGGCGGGACGACCGTGACGCCGCCCGGCTTCCGGCGGTCGGACGCGATCTTGCACACGACCTTCGACGTGCCGATGCCGAGGGAGCAGGTGAGGCTCGTCTTCGCGCGTACGGAGGTCTGGACCGCCGAGGCGATCGCGCGGGCGCGCGTGAAGTCGCGCGCGACGGTCCCGAGGTCGAGGTACCCCTCGTCGAGGCCCGTTCGCTCGAGCCGCGGCACGATCTCGGCCACGGTCTCCCAGACGGCGCGCGAGTACTGGCGGTAGAGGGCGTGGCGCGGGCGGAGGAAGACGGCGTGCGGGCAGCGGCGAAGTGCCTCCGCGGACGACATCGCGGAGTGGATCCCGAAGCTGCGCGCCGCGTAGTTCGCGGTCGCGACGACGCCGCGGCCGTGCGGGTCGCCGCCGACGACGAGCGGCCGCTCGCGCAGGCTCGGGTCCTCGAGCTCCTCGACCGCGGCGAAGAAGGCGTCGAGGTCGAGGTGGGCGAGGATCGGCGTCGGCGGCCCCTGTGCGGGCGGCATGCGCGCAAGGCTAGACGCGACCTCCGCGGGCTCGCGAGGCCGCAGCGGACGAGAGCAGCAAGACGCAGGAGCCGAGAAGCGGACGCGCGCGCCAAGAAGACGGAGCAGGCGCGACCCGCCCGCAGGAGGAGGCCCACGTTACAACTTGTAACTTGCGCTCCCCCTGACGGCGCACCGGCGTGGAGCCAGGAGGGAGACTGCTCAAGGGACAGGTTGTTACAACTTGTAACTTGGGCCCTCGCGGGCGGCTCTATCGTTCTCGGCGTGGTGGAAGCAGTGGCGGGAGCGGTGGCGGGAGCGGCCGTGGGAGCGGTGGCGGGAGGACTGGGGCTGCCGCCGCCGGCGATCGAGCAGCCCGCGCCGTACCAGGTGTCGTACGGGCTCGTCACCGGTCGCGCTGCGCCTGCGGCGAAGGTCGTGGTCGTTTCCGCGAACGGCCGCGTGCTCGCGGCGAGGAAGCTCCGCAGTCGCCGCATCTGGCTCCGGGTTTCACTCCCCTCGGGAGACGTCACCGTGCGCGTCACCACCCACACGAGCGCGGGGCGGCGCTCCTCCCGGGTCGTCCGCCACGTCTTCGGCCTCCCCGCCGCCGCGAGGCCGCGCGCGGCCCGCGCGCACAACGACCCGGCGCTCTCCCGGCGCCTTCACCGGCTCGCGGCCGCCCACCGCGGCACGGCGGGCTTCTACGTCCAGAGCCTGACCACCGGGATCGGGGCTGCCTGGAACGCGAAGGCGCGCTTCCCGGCCGCGTCGACCCTGAAGCTCGGGATCGCGGCGGCCGTGCTCACGCGGTATTCCGGGATCCCGCCCCCGGGCTCCTGGCTGGACGGACGACTGCGCGAGATGATCGTCCCCTCGGACGACCGGGCCGCGAACGACCTCCTGGTCTGGCTCGGGGGCTCGACGAGCGCCGGTGGGCAGCGCGTCAACTCGCTGATGCGCTCGATCGGGCTCGTCGACTCGATCATGTACGGCGGGTACCTCGTCCGCAATCTGTCGAGCCGGATCCCGGTTCGCGTCGAGCGGCAGCCGGCGTTCGGTATCGGCAAGTACACGACCGCCCACGACATGGCAGCGCTCTGGCGGGCCCTCTGGCTGGCGACGGAGAATCGCGGCCCCCTGCGCCGCGCGCAGCCCGGGCTGACGCGCGCCGACGCCCGCTACCTGCTCTGGCTCACCGCGCACGTTCGCGACCAGCCCAAGCTCGACCGCCGCGTGACCCGAGGCGAGGACGTCGCCGTGCTGCACAAGGCGGGCTGGATCTCGACGGCGCGGCACGACACGGGGCTCGTGTTCTGGCACGGCGGCGTGTTCGTCGCGGGCGTCATGACCTGGAACGGGAACGGGGTTGGCCGCTCCTCGGACGTTCTGGCGGGACGTGTCGCAGAGCTCGCGCTCGCGCGCTTCCGCGCACTCGCGCGCCGTGGTGGATGACGTAGTAGCTACACTTTCCGAACTAACTACTCGAAACGTACGAAAGCGAGGATCGTGAGCACGAACGAGACCCCAACCCGCCTGTTGCTCGTCCCCCTCGACGACATCGTCGTCTTCCCGAACATGAACGTCACCCTGACCGTCGACGTCGGCGACGAGGAGCGCGTGCTGCTCGTCCCCAAGCACGACGGCGAGTATGCGAAGGTCGGCACCGTCGCCGAGGTGACCGATCGCATCCGGCTGCCGGGAGGCGGCCGCGCGGTGGCCCTGAACGGTCTCCACCGCGGCGTCGGCGGCGCCGCCTCGACCGACTCCCAGGGACGTCTCTTCGTCGACGTCGAGGAGCGGCCCGACGACGAGAGCGTCGACGGCCGGACCCGCGAGCTCGAGCGCGAGTACCGAGCCGTCGTGGAGACCATCCTCGAGCTGCGTGGCGACGACGGCCGCATCGCGGCGTTCGTCCGCTCGATCTCCGAGCCGGGCGCGCTCGCCGATACGTCGGGGTACTCGCCCGACCTGACCTTCGAGCAGAAGGTGCGGCTCCTCGAGACCGTGGACGTCCGCGAGCGGCTCGAGCTCGCGCTCGAGCTGCAGCGCGAACGGCTCGCGCTGATGCAGGTGCGCCAGCGGATCCAGGAGGACGTCGAGTCCGGCGTCGAGAAGCAGCAGCGCGAGTACATCCTGCGCCGGCAGCTGGACTCGATCCGCAAGGAGCTCGGCGAGGACGAGGCGTCGGTCGTCGACGAGTACCGGGCGAAGATCGCCGAGGCGGAGATGCCCGAGGCCGTGGCCGAGCAGGCCGAGAGCGAGCTCTCGCGGCTCGAGCGCATGGGGGAGCAGTCTCCCGAGGCGTCCGTCATCCGCAACTACCTCGACTGGCTGCTCGCGGTGCCGTGGAACGCGCGCTCCGAGGAGCGGCTCGACCCGAAGCACACGCGTGAGGTGCTCGACGCCGACCACGCCGGGCTCGACGACGTCAAGGACCGCATCGTCGAGTACATCGCGGTCGCGAAGCTGCGCAAGGAGCGCGGGGTGGAGGAGGACCGCCGCTCCGGCGCCATCCTGACCCTGATCGGGCCGCCCGGCACGGGCAAGACCTCGATCGGCGAGTCGATCGCCCGCGCGACCGGTCGCGAGTTCGTCCGGATGTCGCTCGGCGGGATCCGCGACGAGGCGGAGATCCGCGGCCACCGGCGCACGTACATCGGCGCGCTGCCGGGCCGGCTCGTCCGGGCCCTGCGCGACGCGGGGACGATGAACCCGGTGATCATGCTCGACGAGGTCGACAAGGTCGGCGCCGACTGGCGTGGCGACCCCAGCTCGGCCCTGCTCGAGGTGCTCGACCCGGCGCAGAACCATTCCTTCCGCGACCACTACCTCGACGTCGAGCTCGACCTCTCCGAGGTCTTCTTCATCGCGACGGGGAACATGGCCGAGACGATCCCGGGCCCCCTCCTCGACCGCATGGAGGTCATCCGCTTCGACGGCTACACCACCGACGAGAAGGTCGCGATCGCACGCGGCTACCTGTGGCCGCGGCAGCGCGAGCGAAACGGGCTGCGCGAGGACGAGGTCTCGATCTCCGACGACGCGATCGAGCTCGCCGTCACCGAGTACACGCGCGAGGCCGGCGTCCGCCAGCTCGAGCGCGAGCTCGGGACCGTCCTCCGGAAGACCGCCACGAAGATCGCCTCCGACGAGGTCGAGCCTCCGGTCGAGATCGGCCCCGAGGCCGTGCGCGAGGCCCTGGGCCGGCAGAAGTTCTACCGCGAGGTCGCGGAGCGGACCGCGGTCCCCGGGGTCGCGACGGGTCTCGCCGCCACCGCCACCGGCGGCGACGTCCTCTTCATCGAGGCGACCTCGCACAAGGACGGTGACAAGCTCGTCCTCACGGGCCAGCTCGGTGACGTGATGAAGGAGTCCGCGCAGATCGCGCTCTCGGCCGTGCGCGCGCACGCAGCCGAGCTCGGGATCGACGAGGACGCGTTCGAGAGCCGTGCCTTCCACGTGCACGTCCCCGCGGGGGCGATTCCGAAGGACGGTCCGAGCGCGGGCATCACGATGGCCACCGCCATCGCCTCGCTCCTCACCGACCGGCCCGTGAAGCACACGGTCGGGATGACCGGCGAGATCACGCTCCAGGGCCGCGTGCTGCCGATCGGCGGGCTGAAGCAGAAGGTGCTCGCCGCCCACGCGGCCGGGATCACGGACGTGATCATCCCCGAGCGGAACCGCTCCGACCTCGCGGACATCCCGGACAACGTGAAGGAGGACGTCACCTTCCACCCGGTCATGTCGATCGACGAGGTGCTCGGCCTGGCCCTCGAGGAGAAGCCGGTCTCGTCGAATGTGGCGCTGTAACGCCGACCTCGTCCCGGAGGAGGTCCGTCGCGTGGCGGGCCTCCTCGAGCGGCGCTACGCCGTCTCGATCCTCTTCGCCTCGCATCAGGGCTGTACCCGCTTCACCGAGTTCCGCCAGGCGCTCGGCGAGATCCCGCCCGCCACCCTCGCGCAGCGCCTCGTCGAGCTCGAGGAGGGGGGCGTCTTCCGGCGTGAGGTGCGAGACGCGCGGCCGCCGCGCGTCGAGTACCTGCTGACGACCGAGGGAGAGCGCCTGCGCGAGATGCTCGATGCCCTCGCGCGCTGGGCCGGCGCTCGGCCTGTGTGAGGCTCCGCAGCGCCGAGTCGAAGCAGACGCAGCGGCCGCGAAAGCGGCCGCCTTCAGGGGTTCCCGCGCGGCCGGTATCCACGCTCGCGGGGTCCCGGCCTTGCGCGCACTAGCAGCGCGAGTCGAAGCAGACGCAGCGGCCGCGAAAGGCGGCCGCCTTCAGGGGTTTCCGCGCGCACTACTCGGGCCAAAAGCCTTCCACGTACTCTGCGTCGTCCGCGGAGCCGCCGGGGACGACCTTGGAGACGATGATCAGCTCCGCGTCCTCGGGCTCGTCGTTCCAGACCGAGCGCCACGTCTCCGGTGGGACACGGACGGCGCCGCCGCGCTCGACCTCGACGACCTCGTCCCCGAGCTTGAACTGCAGCTTCCCCGCGGCGACGAAGTAGATCTCCTCCTGCTCCCTGTGCCGGTGGCCGTACGACCCCTTGCCGCCCGTGTGCTGGGGCATGCGCCGGTAGGTGAACGCGACCTGCTCAGCCTCGAGGTCGGTCGTCATCATGCGCATCTCGCCGGGGTAGTCCCCGAGCACGTCCGTGACCTCCTCGAGCCGCTTGATCGTGTAGTCGCTCATCTCCCCTCCGGGTCGTCGCTGCGGGCGGCGCCGATTATCACGCGGCGGGGGCGGCCTCGCGGCTCTCGCCGACGGCGAGACCCGTCTCCGGATCGAAGAAGTGGAGCCGCCTGACGTCGACCTCGAGCTCGAGCGGGCGGCGCTCGCGCGCCTCGGTCTGGCGCTCGAGGCGGGCGACGAACGAGACGCCTGCGCCGCGGGCGCGCTCCGCCGCGAGCCGTGCCTCCTCGTCCTCGAGGTCCTCGACGACGAGGGCCTCGACGACCTCCTCCGTCGTCACCGCCTTGGCCGCGACGCTGAAGTGCGCATACACCTCCGACCCCATGTCCTCCCGGATGTCGCAGACGACGGACAGCCGCCGGTCGGGGTGGGTCTCGTGCAGGATCGCAGCGTCTTCCATGTCCTCGGGCCGGATGCCGAGAACGACCTCGCGTCCTTCGAAGGCCGCGAGCGCGGGGCGGGCCCCGAGCGTCGCGGGGTCGAGCCGGAGCCGGTGGTCGCCGAACTCGACCCAGACCTCGCCGTCGCTGCGCGCGAGCTCGGCGGCGACGAGGTTCATCGCCGGAGAGCCGATGAACTCGGCGACGAAGAGGTTCCGCGGCTGCTCGTACAGCACCTGCGGCTTGTCGATCTGCTGCAGCAGCCCGTTCCGCATGACCGCGACGCGATCGCCCATCGTCATCGCCTCGACCTGGTCGTGGGTGACGTACACGGTCGTGACGCCGAGATCGCGCTGGATGCGCGAGATCTCCGCCCGCATCTCCACGCGGAGCTTCGCGTCGAGGTTCGAGAGAGGCTCGTCCATGAGGAAGGCCTGCGGCTGGCGCACGATCGCGCGCCCCATCGCGACGCGCTGTCGCTGGCCGCCGGAGAGCGTCCGCGGCTTCTTCTCCAGCGAGTCCGTGAGGCCGAGGATCCGGGCGGCCTCGCGCACGCGCCGATCGATCTCGTCCCTCGGGATCCCCTTCATCTTGAGAGCGAACCCCATGTTCCTGTGGGCGTTCATGTGCGGGTAGAGCGCGTAGTTCTGGAAGACCATCGCGATGTCGCGCTCCTTCGGTGGAAGGTCGTTGACGACCTGGCCGTCGATCACAACGTTCCCGGAGGTGATCGTCTCGAGCCCGGCGACCATGCGGAGCGCTGTCGTCTTCCCGCAGCCCGAGGGACCGACGAAGACGACGAACTCCCCGTCGCCCACCTCCAGGTCGAGGCTCGTGACCGCCTCGGTCCCGTCGGGATAGACCTTCGTCAGGTTCTCGAGCGTGATCTCCGCCACCGGGGGGCCTCCTCGGGAGGAATCTACTAGCATCGGCCGCGTCCCATGGAGGCCGACGTTGCCCGGGCGAGGCCGGTTCCCGGCCGCTGGCGGCACGCTCTCGAGAGCCGTCGCGTCCTCGCGCCCCTTCTCATCGCGCCCGCCGTCATCTTCATGGCGATCGTCGTCGGCATCCCGTTCGCGTGGGCCATCTACCTGAGCTTCACGGACGCGATTGGCGGCTCCCTGTCCGGCGACTGGGTCGGCTTCGACAACTACACGAACGCCTGGCACGACGAGAACTTCCGGCGCGCGCTCAGGAACACGTTGATCTTCACGCTCGCCTCGCAGGCGATCGTCGTCGTCGGCGCCGCGGTCCTCTCGAACTTCCTCGTCCGCGATTTCCGCGGCAAATGGTTCGTCCGGTTCCTCGTCGTCCTGCCGTGGGCGGCGCCCGTCGTCCTGTCGACGATCATGTGGCTCTGGCTCCTGGATTCGTTGTACAGCGTCGCGAACTGGACGCTCGCCAGGCTCCATCTGGACAACGCCCTCGTCTCGCTCCTCGCCGCCGTGAACGTCGAGGAAGACGCGCAGGTGCCGTTGCAGTGGCTCGGCCGCCCCAACCTCGCGCTCATCGCGATCACCGTCGTGCACGCCTGGCGGATCCTCCCCTTCGCCGTCGTGATCTTCATCGCCGGCCGCGCCTCGATCCCGAACGAGGTCGAGGACGCTTCTAAGATCGACGGCGCGACGGGGATGAAGAAGCTCTGGTACGTCGACCTCCCGCTGCAGCTTCCCATCGCACTGGTGGCGGTCTTGTTCGGGATCGTGTTCACCGCGGTCGACTTCGCCGTCGTCTACCTCCTGACGCGGGGCGGGCCGTTCAACTCGACGCAGGTGCTGCCCACCTGGGCATATGCGATCGGAATCGACGGCGGCTCCCTCGG
>Ga0075419_10000876_pt1 | contig 19368 bp, 15 predicted proteins | sample SoiMetdeltSBSDD3_FD_76900 | JGI IMG/M metagenome (GOLD analysis project Ga0075419, IMG submission 76900) | Bulk soil microbial communities from a Populus tree surrounding site in Tennessee, USA - Soil MetaG P. deltoides SBSDD3 | ecosystem: Environmental > Terrestrial > Soil > Tree plantation... | reverse complement strand
GTTTGTTTAAGTAAATAAGATGACAATTGAAGATTTTTAAGATCCGGATCCAAAAATGCAAACAGAAGGAAGCGTTTAAAAACTTATAGTACCCGGGAGTGTGAAATTTCAAATTAAGCGTAGCAAAAAAGAATTGAACAATTAAAGTACTTATAAACGAAATAAATAATTGAAAATACCAGTAGTACTTGCTTTACTACAATAAATTAATTTTCGTTTTTCTTATAAATTATTATTACTAACCCGCTGCATGCTGAAGCGCTAATCTTCCGGCTCACCTCATTTGCGAATAACTACACTTCAATAACAAAAACCCGCCTTACAACTATTGAAGTTTTAAACAATCCGGTTGCATAACCACTTTTGCACTTCAACTGGATTCTTAGAAATAAATCAAATTATATGACAAACAAACAAATTGATCTGGTAAAAACATCCTGGGCAATTGTAGCAACGATCGATCCTGTAACAGTAGGTGGCTTGTTTTACAATCGGCTTTTTGAAATCGCACCACAATTAAAACACATGTTTCGCAACCCGGTTCCTGAGCAATCAAAAAAATTACTGGCGATGTTGCATTACGTTATTAGTAAACTGGATAAACTGGAGGATATACTCGATGAGGTAGCTAAACTGGCACGTCGACATGTGACTTATGGCGTGAAGCCTGACCATTATAGAGTCGTTGGAGAGGCCCTGTTATGGACATTGGAAAAAGGTTTGGGTGAGAACTGGAATAGTGAGGTTAAAGAAGCCTGGAGCAACTGCTACCAGGTTTTATCATCAGCCATGATCGATGCATCAGAATGGAAGGAGCAGCATGCGGCATAATAAGAGTTAAAAATGAATGATGACTAAAGAACAAATTTCATTGGTAAAAAAGACCTGGAATATTTTTCGGGAAATCGATCCTGTTTTAGTCGGAGATGTTTTTTACAGCAAATTGTTTTTTGATATGCCCCATTTGGAGAATTTATTTCATAATTCAAAAAATGCCCAGGCAAAAAAACTTGTAGACATGCTTAGTGTCATTGTCGGTCGTCTCGATAACCTGGAAGAACTCATGGGGGAAATACAGCAATTAGCCACCAGGCATGTTCAATACGGAGTGAAAGAGCAGCATTATAAAGCGGTTGGAACTGCATTGCTATGGACATTGCAACAAGGACTTGGAAAAGACTGGGATGAGAAAGTAAAGGAGGCATGGACTTCGTGTTTCCAAACACTATCTGATATCATGATCAATGCATCGGGGTATAAAAACAGGCGAATCGCATAAATAATACGCATCATCGTATTCTTAAAGTCTGTAGGACGGTTGAATAGGTTTTTGGGGAAAAGCTTGTCAGCAATGGCAGGCTTTTAAACTTTTAGCGGCATTTTTCTTTTAGCCTCGAACGCTTTATTTGGATTTTGCCACGCTTCATTCGAAATTGAACACATACCATAACTGGAAATTTTCGCTTGCCGGCTTTCTTTGTAAATTTCAGTTAGTAATGCGCCGCTATCTTACATTACATATTGCCCGGTGGAGGAAAACTACGCTCCTTTTTCTGATTTATGTAAATATTTATTCTCACGTTCAATCTCAGACGACCTCTTTTAATTTCCGACATCTTACGAATGCTGAAGGGTTGAGTGATGGGATAGTGCAAGCTCTGGTTCAGGATAAGTATGGTTTTATGTGGATAGGCACAAAATATGGCCTTAACCGGTTTGACGGCATTAATATCAAAACTTTTTTTTCGAAACAGGGAGATTCCACTTCTCTTGGTAATAATTATATACATTCTCTTTATTGTGATACGAAAGCTAACCTGTGGGTTGGCACTTTCCATGGGTTGTCTCGTTATAATCATTCAACCAACAGCTTTGTTAATTACAAGGCGCCAAGAACAGTGATCATAACGGGTATATTGGAAGATAAAAAGGGCAGGATTTGGCTGGCTGCCGATGATGGCTTATGGATAGTTGATGAACAGAAACTATCTATAAAAAAATTTCTTCTTCCCAATGACACCGTTTTTCAAAAAACATTTTACAGTTATGTATACCAGATGATCGCTTCACCCGGAGGTGACTGGTATTTAGCCACTACCCGGGGGATAAAAATTTTTAATCCTTTGACCTATTCATATAGCGAGATAAGACATAATCCGGAAAGTAAATTCTCGATAAGCAATGATTTGGTTTTTGGTGTATCGCTTGATTCAACTGGCTATTTGTGGGCATCCTGCGCATATGGCAAATCCCTTTTGAATAAGATAGATCTGAAAAATCATACGGTAAAATTGTATGACCGTTTTATTAAAGCCGAAAAAAAATGGAGTACCAATACTTTACAAAAGATCTTAACTGATCAGAAAGGAAGAATTTGGATAACTTCCGCATTTTCGGGTTTATCCTTATATGATGAAAAAAAAGATGATTTCATCGATTATAAATATGATCCGTTTATTCCAAACAGTTTGTTGTCGAATCAGAATCATGTGATATACCAGGATCATGAAGGAATAATCTGGGTAGGAACTCCTGCTTACGGCCTTAGTTACTTTAATCCGGATAAAAACTTTTTTTCTACGGTTTATCCATTTCTGCAAGTGGACAATTCGTCAACAGATACCTGGTGCAGGTCTGCCTGTGAAGACAAACAGGGTAACCTGTGGCTGGCAACAGGTAAAGGGGTGGCGAAATATGATAGTAACTGGCACTTATTAAAAACTTATACCAACGAAGATGAAAGAAAACCGGTCCTTCATCTTAGTTCTGTTCGTTCATTATTGCCGGATGAAACAGGAGATATCTGGATCGGTACTGCCAAGGGCTTGAACCGGTACCGGGCCTCATCAGGCACGATGGACTTTTATGACGAACACCAGGGAATCCCTCTTTCATTTTTCTGGATGATGGCCAAAGACAAAGGCGGAGGTATTTGGATGGGCTCTACTCATGGTTTGTACAAGTATATGAGAAATGAAAACCGTTTTGATGACCTGAGCAAAGATTCTGTTTTATCAAAGTATTCTCATAAAAATATACAGGCATTGTTTGTTGACAGCCGTAATCGTTTGTGGATCGGAATTTTAAATGTCGGATTAGTCATTTATGATGTAGAACAGAAAGAGCAAATGCTGTTGACCGTAAAAGACTCCCTGATCTCCGATACCCGGTTTTCTTCATTTGCAGAAGATAAAGAGGGTATTATCTGGATCGGTTCCGAAGAAGGATTGACCGCTTTTGATCCAGCAAAACATTGTTCCCGACTTTATTTCAGGGAAAATGGTCTGCCATCTAACCGCACGAATAATGTCATGGTAGATTCTCTGGATAGGATTTGGATCGGCACATCCAATGGTTTGTGCATGCTTAATAAAAGCAGGGATAAATTCAAACGATTCGATGCCAATGATGGATTACTGACCAATCACTTTAATTCACAATCTGCATACCGCACCAGGAAAGGCTTGTTCATCTACCCAACATACAAAGGGTTCCTGATTTTTCGCCCTGAAGACTACCGGGAAAATATCTCAAACGTACCGGTCTATGTTACATCTTTCAAAGTTTCTGATAAAGAAGATATTAATAACACAGAAGATATTCGGCAAATTCATCTTCGTCATAATGAAAATTTTTTCAGCATTGAGCTGGCCGGTCTCAATTTTATGAACCCTTTCAAGTGTATGTATGCTTACCAACTGGAGCCATTTGATAAAAATTGGACCTATACAGCCAAAAGGGAAATCAATTATACTAATGTACCGGCAGGTGATTATACATTCAGGTATAAAGTAATTACCGACAATCCTGATTGGAATGTGCCGGAGAAAACAATTCAAATCTCTATCCGGGAAATTTTTTATAAAACCTGGTGGTTCAAATCGATTGTACTATTGATCATTGGCGTTGGACTTGTGGCCTTTATTCGCTATCGTCTTGGCAACAGGGAAAGGATCCTTGTATTGCAGAATAAGGCACAAAAGCTGGAAAAAGAAAAAACGTTGGTCATGTATGAAAACCTGAAGCAACATCTCAATCCTCATTTTCTATTCAATTCACTTACGTCGCTTAGCAGCCTGATCCGGATTGACCAACGGGGGGCAGGCGATTTTCTTGAAAGGATGAGCAAAGTGTACCGGTATATACTTAAGAACAGGGATAACGAAACGGTACCTCTTGCTGAAGAATTGAAATTTGTTGATCTCTATATCGAATTACAAAAAACAAGATTTGAAAAAGGACTGTCAATAAATATAAATATTGATGAAGAACACCATCACCGGAAAATAGCCCCGGTTACATTGCAAAATCTTGTGGAGAATGCCATCAAGCATAATATTGCAGACCCGGATTCTCCATTGGTTATCGATCTGTTTATTGAGAATAATTACCTGGTGGTACGTAATAATCTTCAAAAGAAAAATTTTGTAGAGACGAGCAATAAGCAAGGCCTTGCTAATATGGAATCTCTCTATCGGTACCTGAGTGGCAAACCAATGATCATTACAGAGGATGAAAATTATTTTACCGTTAAAATTCCTTTGATATGAAAGCTGTAATAATTGAAGACGAAACGCTGATTGCGAAGGAACTTCAGCATAAGATAATGGAGGTAGCGCCGGATATAAGATTTATCGAAGTACTTCCCAGTCTTAAAACTGCGTACAAATGGTTTATGGAAAACGCGGAGCCTGACCTGTTATTTGCAGATATACAACTGAGCGATGGTACAAGTTTTGAAATATTTGACCGCTTCGATCTTAAATGCCCGGTGATCTTCACCACTGCTTATGATGAGTATGCCATTAAAGCTTTTAAAGTAAATGGAGTGGATTATCTGCTGAAGCCGATTGATACACAGGATCTGAAAAAAGCTATTGACAAATGCAGGACGATAATCGAGAATAAGACGCAATATCCGCAAGATATTCAGCAATTGTTGCAACTGATGTCGAAGCCTGGCACTACAGGGCTGGGATACAAAGAAAAATTTGTAGTGAAGGTCCGTAATCAATGGCTGCCGGTTGCTACCAGGGATATTGCTTGCTTTTTCCGGGAAAACCTGAATTACCTTTTTACTTATAATGGTGATAAGCACATTTTGGATTTTACGACATTAGATGAAGTGGAGGAATTACTTGATCCAAGGTTTTATTACCGGGCAAACCGGCAAGCCATCATTCATATTGATTCTATACAAAGTGTCAGACCACAGGAAAACCAGAAATTGGTGGTTACTCTAAAAGCTCCTTTAAAAATGGAACTGGACATCAGTCGTGAAAAAGCTCCAGGGTTCAAAAAATGGTTTGACCGTTAATAACAGGATACTATTAATTATGCCGGATAAACGCAATATTGCTTTGCGTGTTATCAATAAATTGACTTATTGCTCATTTCAACCATAAAACTTGTTTCAATACAAGTTTTTTATCTGGCACATTAAAAACTCCCATTTTACTATATCTTGTCCGCGTCATTATCTGCAACTATGTTAACCAAAAAGGAGATCGGGCTGATCAAAAAAAGCTGGGGCATTATTAGAAAGATAAACCCGGCAATCATTGGAGATGCGTTTTATACCAGGCTTTTCTACGATCACCCGGAGCTAAGGAAGATGTTCCCGCAAAATATAGAAGAACAGTACACAAAGCTGATCGATATGCTCAATATCATTATTGCCCGGTTGGAAAAGCTGGATGAGTTAAAAGGCGATATCATTGCTGTCGCTAAACGACACGTTGATTACGGTGTAAAACCTGAGCATTATAATATGGTAGGCAAAGCATTGGTTTGGACGCTGCAAAAAGCGATTGGCAACGACTGGACAGATGAAACAAGATCAGCATGGATCAACTGTTATGCGGTTTTATCAGGCACGATGATCACCGCTACCTCCAAACAGTAATACTTGTTCGATCGTGGCAAATTTTTCCCAGGAATTTTAATTGTATTTTTAGATGGATGAGAAGATCATTCTTGTTGATAGCCGTATTTTTTTTCGCAAAGTTGTTGCAGGCGCAACAATTAAAGGAGCTCATTTTCGATCATCCTCACCCGGGCACCGTTAAAGAATTAAAGTTTACAAACAATTCACTCCCCGTTTCACTGCCTTTGTTTTCAATTGAAATAAACAAACGAAAGGTTAATTCTAATAATGAGTTGATGACCTTGTTATCAGATTACTCGTTACACCTGCTGGAGGACCCCGACAAAAATTTTGAAGAGGGATACAAAATCTCGTTGGTGATTACAAACAATGGTAAGTCACCGGTAACAATTTCAAACATCGTTCCTTTTGGCGCTGCTGATGGTCATTATTATATTTCGGGCAAAAGTTTATCTGATACAAGTCGCTCATTTCTTTACCGTCCGGGTAAAGAACCCGTAGGGGTCATCGTTCCTCATAATAACAATGACCTGAATTTTACCGCTGTTGAATTGGGTAACGGGAAAACTTTGTTTGCCGTTGTTCGCAGGGATAGTGACAGCATCCAAAATTATTTACTCAATAGATCGCCCTATATTTTACGGCCGGGTAAGAAGATTGGATTTCATTTTTACGCCGATGTTGCAGATGGTGATTGGCATGATGCATTAACAAAATGTTTCCGGGAAAAAATGCTGTATGAGGTTAAGCAATTTAATAATAAGCTGTATCAACGAAAAGATCTTGATTATATCAGGCATTCTTATACCATGCATTTGATGATGGCCTGGGAAAAAAATTATTACAGCGATTCATCATTTCATTACAAAGAATTCTTAGAGCACAAAAAAAAATTGTACGGAGGTGATGATATTTTCACCATTTGGCCAACCTGGCCTGTGTTGGGATTAGACCAGCGAACCCAATGGGACCTTATGAAAGATCTGCCCGGGGGAATTGCCCGGCAAAAAGAACTGGCTGCATTTTCCCATTCCATAGGCACAAAATATTTTATCAGCTATAATCCATGGGACGATAAGGATGAAAAAACTTCTTTGCAAACCATGAGTGCTTTTATAAAGGAGATGAATGCCGATGGTGTGGTGCTTGATACGAGAGCGGAGGGAAGCGACGCGTTGCAACAGGCAGCTGACAATGCAAAACCCGGGGTTATTTTATACAGCGAAGGAATGGCCGCGCCAAAAGATATGCAGGGCATTATTGCAGGCCGGGTGCATAATGATATTTATTATCCGCCTTTGCTGAATCTCAACAAACTTATTAAACCCGATTTTGCCATCTTTCGTGTAGCCGAGATAAATAAAGAAAGAATAAGACGTGAATACAATCTTGCATTATTCAATGGACATGGTGTAGAAATAAATGTGATGAGGCCGGGCAGACCAGCATGGATCGATGATGATTATAAATACTGGGGAAGATGTATAAGAATCTTAAAAGAAAACAGCAGTAATTTTAATTCATATGATTGGGTGCCATTGATCCCAACGTTACAAGATAAAATATATGTAAACAAATGGCAGCGTAAAGGAAAAACAATCTACACCGTCTTCAGTTTGTTACCCGAAGGGTTTAGTAACCCTTTATTTGAAAGTGAACCAAAGGAAGGTGATCACTACATCGATCTATGGAATCATGAGGAATTAAAAAACATCAAAATAAATGGAAAGGATCACCCCGTCATTGAATTGGAATCTTTCAATAAGAAATATTTTGGTACAAATAACGAAGGAGCGGTAACTGTTGTCGCGGTATTACCTAAATTATTGAAAGTACAAGCGGAAGGCGATAAGGTTTTTATTGAAGCAAAAGATGGCACTGTTATAAAAGTGTGGTCCGGCAATCCTGCTTATGATAAAGAACCTTATTTGATCAAATCAACCTCAGCTTTATTTCATTTGTTTGAGAAATTCGGAAGGGTAGAAGGCAAATATGTTATCCAGTTATTTGATGGTGACGAGTTGATTGATGAATACATTCATTCCATTCAACCGGGGATACCTTTGTTGATTTCAGAAATTCAAAAGACCTCACCAGCAGCGGCTGCTCCGAAGGGGATGGTAAAGATCCCTGCTGGGTCTTTTATTATGCATGTTGTTAACGGCGATGAGTTTATTTCTTATCCAAAACACGGTTATCCTAAATCCATTTCACTGAAGAGTTTTTACATGGATCAATACCCGGTTACTAATAATAATTTTAAAAAGTTCATTGATGAAGCAAAGTATTATCCGGGTGACACGGTCAATTATTTAAAACACTGGGTGAATAGTGAACCAAAAAAGGGAGAAGAAAATTATCCTGTTGTTAACATCAGTTATGAAGATGCAAAAGCTTATGCAAAGTGGGCTGGTAAACGATTGCCAACGGAAGCAGAATGGCAATATGCCGCGCAAACGACGGATGGAAGGACATGGCCATGGGGAAATGATGTAAAACAAAAAGGAAAAGAAGCGAAGAATATAAGTACGACGCTTACACTGGTCGATTATGGAAGTCCTGACCCTTCATTTTGTAATACCGGCGATGGAAGGTTATATCCTGTTGGTAAATACAAAAAAGGAGCGAACCCATTCGGGTTATTTGATCTTGTTGGATCAGTTTGGCAGATGACAAATGATTGGTACCAGAGCGATAGTTATCAATACATCATCATGAAAGGAGGAAGTTATTATCATCCGGGAGGTAGCTGGTGGTATGTGCAGGGCGGACCAAAACCATTACATTACCGGCAAATGTTGTTGAGGGTCTCGCAAGGATTTGAGAGAAATGCTACGGTTGGTTTCAGGTGTGTAAAAGATGCGGAAAAACAATGAGGGATGAGTAATGAGGGATGAGTAATGAGTGATGAGCCGTGAGTAGTGAGTGAGGAGTTGTTATTTATCACTCATTTGCTCAGTAAATTCAATTGTCAAGAATATTTATTTATGACCTTGCTCCAATTCATAATATATGCCGGCACATTTGTATTTGCACTTACGGGTGCCTTTAAGGCAAGATCGTTTAAGATGGATGTGTTTGGTGGCATTGTACTCGCATTTGTTACTGCCTATGGCGGAGGTACGCTCCGGGACCTGCTCATCGGTGTAAGACCGGTAAACTGGATCAATGATAATATCGCACTGATACTGGTATTTGCAGGAACTGCCTTTACTTTTTTGCTGAAGGAAAATGTCAACCGTTTCAAGCGGACAATATTTTATACTGATGCGATCGGTCTTGGTTTATTTACAGCATGGGGCATTGAAGTAGCACTAAGGAACGGGCTTAATGATATCTATTCGTTAGTAATGGGTGTCATCACTGCTACGTTTGGGGGTCTAATAGCCGACATACTTTGCAGCGCCATTCCTAATCTATTAAAGAAAGGAGAACTCTATGCAACGGCCTGCGCAATCGGAGGTGCAATTTATTTGCTGTTAAAACACATCCCGGTTGAGTACAATATCAATCTTGCAATTTGTGTGATCGTTGTGGTAGGCATCCGCATTTATTCAAAAAGGAAAAGACTCATGCTGCCTGATATTTAAGGGAAGAAAAAATACCTGGTTCAAAATCTTGTAGCCCGAGGCTCGTAACTTCTGGCTCACTGCTGTTGCTGCTGCATTTCCAGATACCTTCTGTATGAGTTTGTTTGTGTCGCCGGATTTTTTGTTTTATAAGTAAATACAGGAGACGTTTTTTTCAATTCTTCATTTTTTATCTCACCATTTCCAATACTTACCGATACTTCCAGTGTATGTTCTGATGAACCTTTATAAGTGCCTTTTACCGGTGTGCAATCCGTAAAATGTCTTCCTATCGCAAGTCTTACATGTCTGTCGCTTGCGATACAATTATTGGTTGGGTCCAATCCGATCCAACCATAAAAAGGAACACATACTTCTGCCCATGCATGCGTAGCGCCTTCACCGCGAAGTTCCTGTCCTTTTGGACAGATATAACCACTGACGTACCGGGCGGGGATACCGATTATTCGAAGCATCACCAATAATATGTGAGCAAAATCCTGGCATACACCAGCTTTTAATTTCCAAATTTCACCTGCCCCGGTTTCTACCGTGGTTACCCCTTTACGATATTCAAAATTATCATACACATATTTTGATAAGATCTGGGCAGTCTCAAATGGTGCCAGCGAATGGTCAACCAATTCTTTTACGACTTCAATCACCTGGTTCTCATTTTCAAAATTCTCCAGCATCATAAAATCCATATAAGGATACTGATCTGTTAACTCGGCCAATTTTTCCCATTGATCTTTTACTGAATGATTTGTTTCCGGCGACACGACGGGAGCAACTTCTATTTCGATATCAGATTCGATCATAAGCTCAGTTATCGGCATGATCACTGAAAAAATTCCAACACGATTTCCAAAATAATCCACAAACTCTTCAAGGTCGGGTTTATGCGAGATATGCAATTCATGTTTCTTCAGGACCTGTTGCGCATCCTGTATAGGATAAAGCATGATCTGGTTGGCGCAATCGATAACCGGGGAAGCGTATCGGTAACGGGTGATATGTTTAATGTGGTACGAGGTCATTTCAGTATCGGATCATTTTATGTGTTTCCAAAATAATATTGACTAAAACCATTTGATATTTCGAGTAATTCCCTCCTTGTTTGCAAAAGGAATTGCTGCAAATATTTTCCTTCGTTTGTTTCCAGCCGGCTATACTTCACATTCGTAGTTAGCCGGCCGATCAAAAATTCAAGCTGCTCATAACTTTCCGGTAAGCTCTCGCTTTTTAATCGTGCAAAATAACGACTGATCTGCTGCAAACAATACACAATTGAATGAGGGAACAGTTCACTGTACAACACTTGCTGCAGCACATGATCGGGTTGCATATTGCCACGATAGGTCCTCATGTAAAACTCATAACCGGACAACGAGTATAATAAATATCGCCACTGCGGCGCCTCATTTGGCAAATGCAGGTTATAGTTTACTTCAGCCAGCTTTATATTGATCATATCAGCAGAAACAATGGTCCGTTCTAAAAATTTTCCAATGTTCAAAAAATTAAATCCCTCTTCACGACTCATGGTTATATCCACGGTTCCATGATACATCATACCTTGCCGTATCAAAACATCCAGTGTCGTCAGGGGATCGCCAAATGAAACCTGTTCCTGTAAGCTCCTGTCACGGATCAAATGGTAATATTCATTCAGGCATTGCCAAACTTCCTTGGTAATATGATCCTGCACGGCTCTTGCATTCTCTCTTGCTGAAGTGATATTATTAATTACAGAACTGTGATTCTCCCTGTCATGCAACAGGTGCTCCAAAACTTTTTGAGAGGAATATTCAAGCTCATCGACCTGTTGTGGATGCATATCGCCGTATGTGAGCAGCACAGATCGCCAGCAAAAACTACGTTCTTCACTTTGCGAGGCTACATAATTGGTTCGCAGCAGGCGCAACATGCCATTGCTACGTTCCATATAACGTGCCATCCAAAATATTGAATTTGCAACCCGGCTCAGCATAAACTATAAGGCGGTAATTTTTTCATTTTAACTTATACGTCCCATTTTGCGTCGTCAATGGTCAATGGTGTATGGTGAATGCGATTGAGTTTTTCATTGACAATTGACGATTTACCATTCATAAATCTTATTTCCCCAGCACCCAGGTATCCTTACTTCCTCCTCCCTGTGATGAATTCACCACTAATGATCCTTCACGCAAGGCTACTCTTGTTAATCCTCCGGGTACTATATCAATTCCGTCAGGGCCGTATAAACCATATGGCCTCAGGTCAACTCTTCTTGGTTGCAAAATTCCATTGATATAGCATGGCGACGACGAAAGACTAATGATCGGTTGAGCAATAAAATTCCTCGGATCTTCTTCAATTGCTATTTTGAACTCGTCCATTTGATCTTTAGTTGCGCTGTTCCCGATCAACATTCCATAGCCACCAGATTGATTTGTTCTTTTGATCACCATGTCTTGCATATTCGCAAAAGCTATTTTCCTGTTTTCCTCGACTGCCAATGGGTACGTAGGAACATTTTTTAATATGGGTTCTTCATTCAGGTAATAGCGGATCATATCAGGTACATAAGCATAAATGGCCTTATCGTCTGCCGCACCATTGCCCATCGCATTTACGATGGCCACGTTCCCTTTTCTATAGGCCCAGTAGATTCCCGGTACACCCAGCATACTATCAGGACGAAACACCAAAGGATCAAGATATTCATCATCCACCCTGCGATAGATCACATCAACTCGTTTCAAACCTTTTGTGGTTTTCATATACACGCGGTTATTATCAACAACAAGATCACGACCTTCCACCAATTCAATCCCCATCAATCTTGCAAGCGTGGTATGTTCAAAATAGGCAGAGTTATAAATGCCTGGTGTAAGTAATACGACCGTGGGATCACTGGTTTGCCTGTTTGCAAGTGCCATCAGGTTTTTTAATAAAAGATTTGGATATTCTTTTACAGGCAATACATTATTGCGCCGTAGTTGATCCGGAAAGATCCTGTAGGTGATGGATCTGTTCTCCAGCATATAGGAAACACCAGAAGGTGTACGCAGGTTATCTTCCAGCACATAAAACTTTCCATCGGTGTCTCTTATGAGGTCGACACCGGAAATATGAGTGTAAATATCATAAGGCACGTCCACGTTCACCATTTCCCTTAAAAAATTCGGGCAGGTATAGATCATCTTTGCGGGTACTATTCCGTCTTTCACAATGAACTGCTGGTGATAAATGTCCTTAAGAAAAATGTTAAGTGCTTTTAATCGTTGCTTAATTCCGTCTTCAATTTCCTTCCATTCATCAGCACGAATAATACGGGGAATAATATCAAACGGAAAAATCTTCTCAATTCCTTCGCCACTGCTATAAACGGTGAATGTGACGCCCTGCGTCATGAATAATTTTTTGGCCAGCTCGTCACGGCGATTCATTTCATCGGTGGAGAGGCCTTCTACATTCCCCACAAAAATTTTATAAGTATCCCGCAATGAATCTGCGGCAAACATTTCATCCCATACATTGGGCTGCACATGATACGAATGCAAAAAAGAGGACTCTTTCATTCAAATGAATTTACAAAAGAACGTCTTAAAAAGCTAAAGCATTCGTTGAAGAGAAATCAAAAGGGGCGGTGTTCCTTAACCCAGGTACTAATATAAGAAGCGATCTCCGAAGTAGGTGTGCCGGGAGCAAATAATTTTCCAACTCCCATTTTGTTTAGCTTTTTCATATCGTCTTCAGGAATAATACCACCACCCGTTAATAACACATCATCCATTTGTTTTTCCTTCATGATGTTTATCACTTTGGGAAAAACAGTCATATGGGCGCCTGATAAAATGCTGATGCCAATGGCATCTACATCTTCCTGTAACGCCGCATTTACTACCATTTCGGGAGTTTGACGAAGACCGGTATAGATCACTTCCATGCCGGCATCACGCAATGCCGTTGCGATCACCTTAGCCCCGCGGTCATGACCATCAAGGCCAACTTTGGCAACTAAAACACGGATCGGTCTTTTAATTTCTTTTTCCGGCATAAAACAAAAATAGCCGATTTATTTTATTGCTTGAATTAACAGTGAAGATGGTCGCTTGTCCGAAATAAAATTTATATTGGCTCATAATTCTCTTCTATGATCAATCATCATGTTTCAGAGATTTCATCGTACCTGCAACACCAGGATTATTCATTAGCAGTTCGAAGATTACTTGATGTTTGTCTTGATATCAATAAGCCTGAGTTAATAAGAAAGGCGATTGAGCTCAGCAGAATTTATAACCGTACCATAAAAGATAAACAAGCAATATCACAGGAATTTTTAAATGCTGCAAATGAACTGACACAGCAGGTAAGCGCCGAAAGCATTGTTTCACCGTCTTCTGAGCTTTTAGTTTCGGTAGAACAAGTTTCAAAAACATATCGTAGTGGTAGTTTTACATTAAGCCCCGTCAGTTTCAAAGTGGCTACCGGCGACATATTAGGTGTTGTTGGTGAAAACGGAAATGGAAAAACAACCTTGCTTCGTTGTCTTGCGGGTCAGCTGGCGATTGATACGGGAACCGTTAATCATACGCAGATCAAAGAGCCGGGATATTATGCAATCAAACACCAGGTAGCTTTTATTCCGCAACGGATCCCAAGATGGTATGGATTATTAAAGGATAATCTTCATTTCAGTGCGGCTATTGCGGATGTGCACGCAGAAGAAAACGACCTGATGGTTGATTTTATGCTCGAACGCCTGGGACTTGGGGCTTATGCTAATTATACATGGAACCAGATCAGCAGCGGTTATCGCACACGATTTGAAATTGCAAGAGTTCTTTTACAAAAACCATCGTTACTGATATTGGATGAGCCGCTTGCCAATCTCGATATTAATGCACAGCAAACCATTCTTACCGATCTGCGCTTTATGGCTAAATCAATTAAGCACCCAATGGGTGTTGTGCTCAGTTCCCAGCAATTACATGAAGTAGAAAAGATCGCCGACAATGTATTGTTTATAAAAAGAGGCAGCTGCGTATTTCAAACAAAGGAAAAATCAAAAGAAGTTAACGCGTATGTGCTGGAATTAGAAACGGTAGCAGGCCGTGATGATCTTCTCCGCGTACTTGGTGAAGGCAATGTGAACATCCAGTTCAACGGGGGATTTTACACGATCACATCCACGGCACAATCTGCGCAGGATATGCTAAATAAGCTGGTGAGCAGCCAGGTCAGCATCACTTATTTCAGGGATATTACTTATTCCACCAAACGTTTTTTTAATTAAGGAAACAACAGATGGAAACCAAGCGAACTACTTCTATTATAAAAAGATTTGATCAGCATTTATTGAAGAATAATCCTGTTAGCTGGTCAACAAGAATTCATACGGCAGGTATTTATAGTCTCGGCTTTGCCCTGTTATTGGCATTCATTTCATTTATTGCTCCCAATGATCCACGCAGCAAGAGTATTATTCACTACTGGATAACATTGGTGGCTATCCTTTCATTGCTGGCATTTATATTCTGGATGATCTATTTGCTGCGCTTTAATGTTTTTAAAAGATATGGCACATGGAAACCGACCGACAACGTAAAAACCTTTCTTTTTTATTTTATCATTATTGCGATAATGATTTCATGGCCATTTATTCCGCCAATTGTTGAAAGTGCAAGAGCAAACGCAGCTTATTCCACTGAAGAACTGGTGACAGACATGAATGCCATGAACATCAAAATCTGCCAGCTGGAGCAGGATTCAATTCCAAAAAGATTCAGGAAAGATACTTTTCAGATCGATAATTCGGTAAAGGGTGTGGAGACGAGACGCTATCCAAAGTACGATTATGATGATGCACCTGACGATGAACATTATTACCTGATAGATACTGCACAGTTGAGAGAAAAATTGAGATCTGCCGATAGTGTAAAAAAGATCACTGATTCGATTTATGTTATCTACACTTGCCCCAACTACCAGTTTGTCTACGATTATATGAGCTGGAATTATGATTATGCCGAAAACAATAATGAAAGATTAGAATTACTATCCTCTATGGATCTTTATCGGCGGGTATTGCAAAACAGGCAGGCGATCGACAAAGAAAAAATAAGAAGCGAATTAGGGCAATTGTTTACTAAATACAGTCCTTATCATGATCCGGCCACGCTGACGGCAAGTATGGAATCGTATAGCACTTATGGCGAAAGCCAGTATCTCTCAAGAATAAGAGACAGGTATGATCTTTATTTTATCAACCAGCAGCTCGATCATATAACCGATAAAAAATTCCGATGGGATGAAGAAACGTTTGAAATATGCTGGAGGGTGGTGTACTATATCAGCCTTGTTCTTTCCATGCTTGTCCTTATCTACCGGCATACAACAAGGCGAACATTTTTTCTTTCATTATTAGCGGCAGTGGTGTTGACAATAGTCACTGGCTTGTTTATTGCCATGGCGCCTTATAATAATCATTCATTTTTTATGTGGACCATAGCCTATTTTATTTTATTCATGGTTTTGTCGGCACTGATCTTCAATAGCAGGTATCGAAACGTTATTTCCGGCATCGCGTTGAATTTACTTGTGTTTATGACGCCGTTTATGCCCCTGATCATTACTTCTTATTATTATGATTCGCTGAGAGATAAATATGACAATTACCCGTACAAACAGTATGAACATCTATTTGAGAACGAACAATTACACATGTTCTATTCTGAAATCGGAGGTGGGTTGTTATTGATCCTTTTACTTGCTACCCTTTACCAAATGGCATATAAAAAGTGGTTTGCCTTACCTGAACAATAGGAGAAATGAATTACAGGAAATTTGGAAACTCGGACCTGGTCGTAAGCGAGATTGGCTTTGGGGCATGGGCTATTGGCGGCGGTGCCATGATCGGCAATACCGCAATTGGGTGGGGTGATGCAGATGATGAAATTTCTGTAAATGCGATCCACGCAGCACTCGATGCGGGAATTAATTTTTTCGATACGGCAGATATTTATGGCCTGGGACATTCAGAAGAGTTGTTAGGTAAAACGATCAGTAAAAGAAAAGATGTTCTGATTGCTACCAAGGCGGGTAATGTTTCGAGAAATGATCAATTCACAGTTGACTATTCAAAGAAATATGTTCTTGAGGCTTGCGAAGCTTCCTTGAAACGATTGAAAAGAGAGGCTATCGATTATTACCAGTTGCATACAGCAAGAATTCAACATTTGGAAAACGGTGAATGTATTGAAGCGATGCGACAACTGCAGCAAGAAGGAAAGATCAGGTATTGGGGTATTTCATTAAATACATTCGACCCAATACCTGAAGCGGCGTTTTTTATCGGGAATAAAATCGGAAATGGATTTCAATTGGTATTAAACCTGCTTAACCAGAAAGCATTGCCGGTATTACAAATGGCTGCTCACCATGGTTATGGTATCATTGTTAGAATGGCGCTACAGTTTGGATTGTTGACTGGTAAATTTGATAATGAAGTACACTTCTCGTCGAATGATCATCGAAAGAACAGGTTAACAAAAGAAGTGATCGATACATCAAACAAAGCCTTAATGCCTGTTTGGGATTTATGTAAAAAATACAATTGCAGTAAAACTGAATTGGCATTGAGTTATATTCTAAGTTATCCTGGAATGTCAACGATCATTGCCGGCATAAGAACTGCTGAACAAGTGCAATTAAATACTTCAGGTCTATTTCAATTGGAAAATGAAGATATAAAGACGATCGAGCGGCTGGGAGAAACTGAATTTGTCACAGTAATGAAATTAATTCAGCGGCAAGGCTAGCGATTGAATTCGCTTTTCATCTCATGTAATCCATCTTGTGCAAGCTTTAAGCCAGCCGGGTCAATATTCTCAAAGAAAATTATTTTATCGCCGAATTGCCTTGATAATTTATTGGTAATTGAATCGACGATCGTCACTTTCTCAAAGTGTTGAAATACTTCGTCATCGCTACCCGGCATTCTTCGCCCGAGAAAAACCAGGTGTTTGAAATTAATATCATCGGGTATCCAAAGAAGAAATGAGCCGTTATCTGAAAAAACTTTTGATCTGAAAAATTTGTCCTTACCGTAAAACTTCAGGCTGCCGGCAAAACCATAATGCCGGCAATAGATAGCCGATGAAATTTTAGCAGAATCAGGTAACGCATTAAAGAACCGTTCTGTTTTTTCAGTTATTTCTTTCCAGCCAAGCATATCGGCAAAATCCTGTGGCAAATCATGATCTCTCTGGTCCTCCCATTTTAATTGGCCGATCTTATCAACACCTTTTTCTTTATAGAAAGCCGCTAATTTTTCAGGCCTCATAGTTGGTAAAACGATCGGGATAAATGGAAGCGTTAGCCCGATCACTAAGGCTGCGATTACAAAACGCATCCATATCCTGCCTGAAAATAATTTTTCCCAAACAACAGCACCTGCTGCCAGCAATACGGGGTAAACACCGAGTGAATAATATCCCTTACCACTGCCAAAAGCTAACAGCAGTATTACTGATAAGTATATCCAGCCAATGATCCTGTAATTATTATTTCTGAAAGCCCAGACAAGACCGGCTATCCAAATGATCAGGACGGGGAATAATAACAGGAACTGTTCCTTTATAAAGTCCATTGGATTCACATGTACAAGCTGTGTTTCTCTTAACTCCTGCATGTGGTGCAATAAAGGCCATTTATGCGCAGATTGCCACCAAATATTCGGTAGGATGAGCAGCAGTGCAATGCCTGCTGCCTTGTATGTGTTTGTCTGAAGAAATATCTTCCTGTGTTTTGTAAGCAGTAATCCGATAACAATAGCCGCAATTATGAATAAGGCTGAATACTTGCTCCACCATGCAAGGGCAAGGCAAACGGCCATAAACAGTAGATCCCGGTTATTATTTGCCTGAATAAATTTTACAAGGAAGTACAGGCTGCATGTCCAGAAAAAAATGTCAAGGATATTCGGCTGGTATAAAATATGAATCCTCAGAAAAGCGCCGGTGATTGCACCAAAGCCCGCGAGAAATTGTGCGAATGTTTTACCACCTAATCTTGTCGCAATAAGACAAGTAACAACAACTGTCAACGCACCGATAAAAGCAGGCCAGAACTTAACCAGTCCTTCTTTGTTTCCAAACCAGGAAGAAATAGAACCAAGCCATGAAAGCAAAGGCGGATTTTCCAGGTAGCCTATTGCAAAATGTTGCCCTTGCTCATAATACAGGTATTCGTCACGTTGCAATTCAAAAGCAGGATGAATAAGTATAAATGGAATAAGAAACTTTACTAAAGCTAATAAACCAATGACAATTTTATTGGGAGCAGTTGGTTGTATCATTTCAACAAGATAATATCAAATCAGAAAACAGGTAGTGCTTTTTTGATACGGGCAATAGTTTCTTCTTTTCCCAACAATTGTGCAATGTCAAATACGGGTGGACCAAATTTCCCCCCAACCAGCATCACCCGGAAGGGCAATTGCAGTTCGCCTGGTTTGATCTTTGAATCGGCGGCCAGTTCTTTGAAAGTATGTTCAAGTGCGGCAGCTTCCCAAATTTGCAGGCTGGCATATTGGCCGATCAATGTATTAAAGTAATTCTTCTTGTCTTCATTCCATTTGGGTTTCACTGCATCCACGTCCCAGGTATCCGGCGCATTGAAAAAGAAATGCGATTGATCATAAAAATCAGTGAGTAAAGTACAACGATCCTTTACCAGCCTTATCACTTTACGAAAAATAGCGTCATCGATATTTGTAACGCTTTTACCAAATAAAAAACTTCTGACTTCTGACTCCAGGCTTCTGACTTCCGACTTCTTTATCCACTCATGATTGAACCATTTCGCTTTTTCATAATCAAATTTTGCGCCTCCACTATGCACCCTGTCCATGGAGAATTT